>OFRV01000055.1_pt1 | contig 17103 bp, 13 predicted proteins | sample 1543231 | NCBI WGS metagenome assembly OFRV01 (sample SAMN05442499, study PRJEB24371) | freshwater metagenome | isolation source: Freshwater Lake | place: Canada: Niagara | collected 2013-08-21 | reverse complement strand
CGCACCGCGCGAACCCGCTGCTCGTCGTACTCGATGTCCACGGTGCGCGTCCAGCTGCTGCGGGCCGGCAGGTACACCGCCTCGCAGACCAGCGTCACGCTGGGTGACGGCCGCTCCCCGGCGGCAGGCTGGGCCGCCGCCAACAGCGCCGGCAGCAACGCCGCCAGGGCCAGCGTCCGCCAACGAAGCCGACATGGCCGCCGCCGCCACTCAATTCCAGATGGGTACAGGCGGACAGTTCAGCCGGATCGGGGATCGCCTCGGGCAGCATGAAGGGGTCATCGTGGGCGTGCAGGATCAGGGTCGGCACCGCGATATGGCGCAGATAAGGGCGGCAACTGGCGCGGGCGTAATAGTCGTCAACTCCGGCATAGCCATGCAGCGGCGCGGTCACCCGGTCATCGAAGGCGTAGAAATCGCGCAGCTGGGCCAGTTCGTCCAGCGTCACCGGCCCATCGGCGCGCTGCTGGAATTTGGCGCGATAGCTGCGCCGCAATGCATGCAGCAGGTGGTGCTGATAGAGTCGTGACAGGCCGCGCCCCATGCGCCGTGCCGCGCTGTCGAGCAGAAACGGCACCGACACCGCGACCGCTGCCTGTACCGGCGCCGCGCTGCCGGCCTCGCCCAGCCACTTGAGCAGGGCATTGCCGCCAAGCGAGTAACCGACCACCGCCAGCGGCGTTGCCGGTTCGCGCTGGCGCAGCAGTTGTGCGATGTGGGCGAGATCGGCGGTGTCGCCAGCGGAATAGCCGCGTGCCAAGCGGTTGGGCATACCGCTGCAGCCGCGAAAATGCATCACCACGCCGCGCCAGCCCCGGGCGACACAGGCCGCCAGCAGCCCACGCGCATAGTGGGATCGGCTGGAACCCTCCAGCCCGTGCAGCAGCAGTACCCGCAGGCCCTGCGTGCCGCCGGTCCAGTCCAGATCGAGATGATCGCCATCCGGCAGGATCAGTCGTTCACGGCGCAGGGCAAGGTGCGGCCGCCGCCGGCACAAGACCGGCCACAGGGTCTGGGCATGCGGATTGGCCAGCCACCAGGGTGGGCGAAAGGTGGACGCGACCGGCATGGGCGTGGCGCAGTGCGGTTCAGAAACGCATCGAGAGCGACTGAAATACATCCTGGGTCATGTTCTGCAGCATGCTCAGTGCATCCCAGTCATCCCAGGATTCCTGAATCAGGCCGTTTTCAATGCGATGAAAACTGGTGCCGGTCACCGCCAGGGATTGACCGCTTGGCGCGATGCCCATGAATTCGCCCTGATGGGTGCCATGGGCGATCCAGCGCGTGGCAACCTGGTTGCCTTCGGCAATCTGATCCTGGATTTCGAAGCGGATGTTCGGGGAAGCAATGTGAAACATCATGACCAGTTGCTTGAACGCCTCGGCGCCACGCACCGGTTGCGGCAAGGTGGCGATATGGCCGATATAGTCGGCCGCGATGAGCGTGTCGACCGCTTTCAGGTCACAGGCGCTCCAGATGACGTCAAAATTGCGCCGGACCAGCGCTTTGTTGGCTTCCAGTGTCTTGTTATCGGACATCGACAATCCTGCCTTCATAGCGAAAGTGGGGGAAGGAGACGGGGGTGACGGCCTTGCGGTTCCGGCCCTCCAGGCCGCTTGACCGGTTCGTGCTTGCGCGATCTGTCGCGGGTTTTGGAATATGCGCACCACAGTGTAGTTCGTTCCAACGAAGGCTGCCACGGAGCCGGGCGGATCAGACCTGCTATAATCAATCCCCTGCCAAAACCGGCGCCGCGCTGCGTGTCTGGGGCGGGTAAATTTTTATAACTATATGAAATATCAATGTTATTGAAGTCCGCGCGCGAAGGCCAGCGGATGGTGCCGCCGACCTGCACGCTCCTCCAACAACCGACCGTGAGAGATCGGATGATGCAGCAACAAAGCCCGTCGTATATCCAGGATATCGAAGCGTGTGTCGATGAAATCATCGCGCGGGTTGGCAAGCGAATCGTGCTGGGTATCCCGCTGGGGATCGGCAAGCCCAATCCGCTGGTCAATGCGCTATACCGGCGGGTCAAGGCCGATCCGACACTGTCGCTGAAGATTGTCACCGCGATCACGGTCGAAACACCGAAAGGTTCGAGCGATCTGGAAAAGCGCTTTCTGGGGCCTTTTGTCGAGCGGGTGTTTGGTAATTACCCCGATCTCGAATACGCGGTCGATCTGCGCACTGGCCAGACGCCGCCCAACTTTGAAGTGGCCGAGTTCTTCTTCAAGCCGGGCGGCTTCATGAACGTGCCGATGCAGCAGCAGAACTACATCAGCACCAACTATACCTATGCCGCGCGCGACCTGATGGACAACGGCATTAACGTGCTGGCCCAGCAGGTGGCCAAGCGCGAGATCAACGGTGAGCTGCGTTTCAGTCTGAGCAGCAACCCCGATGTGACCTTGGATCTGTTGCCGATGGTGGCCCGCGCCCGCGCCCAGGGCCGGGCTATGGTGACCGTTGCCGAGGTCAACCGGGAAATGCCGTTCATGTATAACGACGCCATGATCCGGCCCGCCGATTTTGACCTGGTGATCGACAATCCGGCCTACGATTTCCAACTGTTCGGCGCGCCCAACATGCCGGTGGAGCCGGCTGATTACCTGCTTGGGCTGCAGGCCAGTGCCCTGATCCGCGATGGTGGCACCTTGCAGATCGGTATCGGTTCGCTCGGTGACGCCATCGTCTATGCCTGCCAGTTGCGCCAGCAGCAGAACGCGCTCTACAACCAGCTGTTGTCCGAACTGCACATCCGTGATCGCTACAGCGCCCTGATCGAGCGCATCGGCGGCACCAGCACCTTCGAGCAGGGGCTGTACGGGTCCAGCGAGATGTTCGTCAACGGCTTCCTGTATCTGTACCGCGATGGCATCCTCAAGCGCCATGTCTATGACAGCGAGCCCTTGCAGCGGCTGCTCAACGAGGGCGCGATCAGCGAGGCGGTCGATGAGCACACCCTGCAGGTGCTGCTGGAGCGTGCGGTAGTGCCGGCCCGGCTCGGTGCGGCCGATGTAGACTTCCTGCGTCGCTTTGGCATTTTCAATGAGCAATTGCGTTATCAGGATGGCGCCTTGCTGGTGCAGGGCGCGCCGTTTCCGGCGGATCTGGCGTGCCCGGAAACCTGGGCGGCTGTCGTGGCGAATGGGTTGGGCACGCGGCTTCAGGGTGGCATTGTGATGCACGGTGGCTTTTTCATGGGGCCGCAGAGCTTTTACAAGGCGCTGCGCGAAATGCCCGAGGCGGAAAGCCAGCAGATTTGCATGACCACCGTGCAGCGGGTTAATCATCTGTTCGGCGAACATCAGGCTTTGGCGCGCCTGCAGCGGCGTGATGCCCGCTTCATCAATACCACCATCATGGTCACCCTGCTCGGCGCGGCGGTGTCCGACGGCCTGGAAAACGGTCAGGTGATCAGCGGCGTCGGCGGCCAATACAACTTCGTGGCTATGGCCCACGAAATGCCGGATGCCCGCTCGATCCTGATGCTGCGCAGCACCCGCGAGAGTGGTCTGAATGTCAGTTCCAATATTGTCTGGAACTACGGCCACATCACCATTCCGCGCCATCTGCGCGATATCGTGATCACCGAATACGGCATCGCTGAACTGCGTGGCCGTTCTGATCGCGAGGTGGTTACCGCGCTGCTCAATATCGCTGATTCGCGCTTCCAGCCCGAGCTGCTGGAGAAAGCCCGGCGCGCCGGCAAGATTCCTGGCGATTACGAGATTCCCGAGAAGTTCCGCCAGAACACGCCGGCGCGGGTGCAGGCGCAGATCGGGCGCTACAAGGCGCAGGGCCTGTTCCCTGATTTTCCGCTGGGCAGCGATTTTACCGAGGAGGAAATCGTGCTCGGCCGGGTATTGAAGAGCCTCAAGGCGCGGCTGGCAACCAAGGGCGATTTGATGAAGACCATCGTCAAGGCGGTAACGGTAGGCGCGGCACCGCAAGCGGCCCAGCGCTATCTGGCCCGTCTGCAGCTTGATCAGCCATCCGGACAGAAGGAGAAGCTGATTCAGAAACTGATCGTGGCCGAATTGGCGGCGTGCGGTTATCTGTAAGGAAGCCCGCGATATCCTCGCTCTGGGCGAGGCAGACCACGGGCCGGTTGAGGGTGGAAGCGGAGCTTTAGCAGGCTGGATGCCTTCTCCCCTGATGCCTCTCCCGTTCGCGGGAGAGGCACGTTCACAGAGGGCTTTATCACGAACGCAAGCGGGCGTTCAGGCGCTCACTCGGGCTGCGCGAGTGCCGGTTTCGCATCGGCAGCGGCTGGGGAAGAGGGGGCCGATGATGCCTTCTTGGCGCTTACGGCAGTCTTGGCGACCTTGACGACCTCGACAACTTCGGCCTCGGCCTCGGCCTCGGCCTCGATCGGTGGGGCTTCCGGCAGTGGCTGCGGACGCAGCACAATGCCACCGAGCGGCGGCAGGGTCACGCTGATCGAGTAGGGCTTTTCCATCCAGGGCCGTTCCTCGGCGATCAGGTCTACCCCGCCATTGCCGACGCCGCTGCCACCGTAATAGTGGGAATCGGAGTTGAGCGCTTCGGTGTAATGGCCCAGGCGCGGCACGCCGATGCGATAACCGTGGCGCGGCACCGGGGTGAAGTTGACGATGACGATCAGGAAGTCATCATCCTTCTTGCGCAGGTAGCTGAGGATAGATTGCTCGGCATCATGGCAGTCGATCCACTCGAAACCCGGCCATTCGAAATCATGGTGATACAGTTCCGGGCGGTCGTGGTAGAGCCGGTTCAGGTCCTTGACCAGCACGTGCATGCCTTGGTGGTACCCGTACTGCAGCACATACCAATCCAGCGTGGTGGCGCTGTTCCACTCGGTGCCCTGGCCGAACTCGGTGCCCATGAACAGCAGTTTCTTGCCGGGATGAGTGAACATGTACAGATACAGCAGGCGCAGGTTGGCAAAGCGCTGCCACTCGTCGCCCGGCATCTTGTTGACCATCGAGCCCTTGCCGTGCACCACTTCGTCATGGGAGAACGGCAGCATGAAGTTTTCGGTGAAGCAATACAGCATGCTGAAGGTCAGCAGATCATGGTGGTACTTGCGGTGAATCGGATTCTGCGCCATGTAGCGCAGGGTGTCGTTCATCCAGCCCATGTTCCACTTCATGCTGAAGCCCAGCCCGCCTAGATAGGTCGGACGGGTGACCTGCGGCCAGGACGTCGATTCCTCGGCAATCACCAGCGCACCGGGATGCTCGCTGTGCACGACGGTGTTCAGTTCGCGCAGGAAGTCGATTGCTTCCAGGTTCTCGCGACCGCCGTACTTGTTGGGAATCCACTCGTCAGCCTTGCGCGAGTAGTCCAGGTACAGCATCGAAGCGACCGCATCCACCCGCAGACCGTCAAGGTGGAATTCCTCGATCCAGTACAAGGCGCTGGACAGCAGGAAGTTTTTCACCTCGTAGCGGCCAAAGTTGAAAATCAGTGTGCCCCAGTCGATGTGCTCGCCCTTGCGCGGATCGGCATGCTCATAAAGCGGTTCGCCATCGAAGCGGGCCAGGCCAGCGGCATCCTTGGGGAAATGCGCCGGCACCCAGTCGAGGATCACGCCGACTTCGTGCTGATGGCAGTAGTCCATGAAGTAGCGGAAGTCGTCCGGCGTGCCAAAGCGGCTGGTTGGCGCGTAATAGCCGGTGGTCTGGTAGCCCCAGGACGCGTCGTAGGGATGCTCGGTGATCGGCAGCAGTTCGATATAGCTGAAGCCGAGATCTTTGACGTAGTCGACCAGCTGGTGGGCCAGTTCGCGGTAGTTAAGGAATTCGCCTTCCGGCCCGCGTCGCCAGGAGCCCAGATGCACTTCGTAGATCGACATCGGCCGGTGCAGCCAGTCGGCGGCTTTGCGCTGTTCCAGCCATGCGCTATCGCGCCAGGCGTACTGATTGGGGCGGGTGACGATCGAAGCGGTGCTGGGGCGCAGTTCGGCCTGCTGGCCATAGGGATCGGATTTGAGGAACACCGCGCCGCTGTGGCGGTTGCGGATTTCGAACTTGTACAGATCGCCCGGGCGCAGGTTGGGGATGAACAACTCCCAGACACCGCTGCCGCCGCGAACCCGCATCATGTGCATGCGGCCATCCCAGCGGTTGAAGCTGCCGACCACGCTGACCCGCTCGGCATTAGGCGCCCACACCGCGAACAGCACCCCGGCGACGCCATCAACGGCATGCGGATGCGCGCCGAGGAGACGGTAGGCATGCCAGTGCTTGCCCTCGCCAAACAGGTACAGGTCGAAATCGGGTATTTGCGGTGGAAAGCAGTAGGGGTCGTAGCTGATGTATTCGTGGTGGTCAGCGTCACGCCAGATTAGCCGATAGCGCTCGGGGACCTGATCGATCTTGCCGTTCCATTCGAACAGGTCGGTGTTGGGAACGCGCTGCAGCGGCAGGTTGCCCTCGGCGATATGCACTTCCTGCGCGTAGGGCAGGTGGGCGCGCACGGTGACCATCCGCTTGTCCTGGGGATGACGGCCCAAAACGGCGAAGGGATCATGATGGCGGGCCTCAACGATGCGTTGCAGTTCGGGGTGGATTTTCGGGCTCGTCACGTTTTTCATCCTGTTGTGTTGACGGTTGAGGCCATGTCCGGCCCGAGGCGCGGTTCTCGCCCGCAGCAGAAGCGGGCAGGGGAAACGCCGGCGGTGCGGTGCGGGGAGCCCGGACATGGGACACATCCCGAAGCCCGGCCTCGGGACGCGTGCGAATTGGCACTTATTTGTCTAAGTATAACGCCGAATCGCTTAAAGGATGATTTGCTGTAGGGGTATCGGTAGACGCACTTGGCCGGGGCTATTCCAGCCGTGCTCACCACATGATTCTGCCGGCACGGGACCCCGGTTTGCGTTGAGTCTGATAAAATTGAAAGTGCAGTACCCATCATCATGCATTCAAAGGACGATCTCATGAATACCCATAAACTGTTGGCGTCTACGCTGATTTTAGGGTTTTCTCTGCTGACGGGTTGCTCGGGAGAACAGTCCAGCAAGCCGGTGAGCTTCCAGAAGGACGTGTATCCGATCCTGAAGGCGAGCTGCGCCGAGTGCCATACCGCGCCCAACGGCGAGGGTTATCAGAAGAGCGGTCTGGCGGTTGGTACCTACGAAGAGTTGATGAAGGGTACCAAGATGGGTCCGGTCATCATCCCCGGCCAGAGTCTGAACAGCAGCCTGAACCGTCTGGCTGAGGGGCGACCGGGTGTTGATCCATCCATCCAGATGCCGCATGGCAAGGTTAAACTGCCCGAGTCACAATTGGCGATCTTGCGCCAATGGGTCGATCAGGGCGCCAAAAACAACTAGATTGCACTTGATTACGCCTGTCACGTCCGCTTCTTTGCCCCGGCTTGCCGAGTGTGGGAGCGGCGCTGGCCGGTACCGCAGGCCTGACGTCCTGCATGCCGTTCCGCTACGAACCCCCGCATGATTCGCCCCGCCGCCGAGCGCGGCGGGTGCGCACCTCCTCACTCCTGTCCTGGGGATAGTTCATGGTCAGCTCTCGGCAGACCGCGCTGGCCGGCGCGGATTTCGATACATGGTTGGAGACCTTGCAGGCGCGCTGGTCGCGTGAACAGATCGAACAGGTTCGGCAGGCCTATCAACTGGGTGGTGCGCCGGAACTGGCGGTTGCCGACCTGCTAGTGGGTCTGGGCATGAACCACGATGTGGTGACTGCCGCGCTACTGCATGAGCCAGTCGCCAGCGATCAGCTCGATCTGACGGTGGTCCGGGATCGCTTCGGTCCGGCGATCGTGCGCCTGGTCGAAGGACTGACCAAGCTCAACGACATCGGCGAACTGCACCAGAGCGGCCGCCATGTGGGCAGTCAGCTGGAAAGCCTGCGCAAGATGCTGCTGGCGATGGCCCAGGACGTGCGTGTGGTGCTGATCCGTCTAGCCATGCAGCTGCACCTGCTGCGCCGCCTGACCCGGGCGCCGGCCAGTGATGAAGAACGCCAGCGCCTTGCCCGCGAGACTCTGGATCTGTTCGCGCCGCTGGCCAATCGGCTGGGCATTGGCCGCATCAAGTGGGAAATGGAAGACCTGTCACTGCGCTATCTGGAGCCGCTGGCCTATAAACAGATCGCCGTGGCGCTGGACCAGCGCCGCGCTGATCGTGAGCACTATATCGCTGCAGTGGTCGAGGAACTGCGTGGCCATCTGGTGCAAAACCGCATTCGCGCCGAGGTCAGTGGCCGGGTCAAACACATCTACAGCATCTGGCGCAAGATGCAGCGCAAGCGGCTGTCGTTCGAGCAGATTTTTGACGTGCGCGCGGTGCGGGTGATGGTCGAGACCGTCAACGACTGCTATGCCGCGCTGGGCGTGGTGCACGCCCACTGGAACCATATTCACCAGGAATTCGACGATTACATCGCCCATCCCAAGCCGAACGGCTACCAGTCGCTGCACACTGCAGTGGTTGGACCGGAAGGGCGGACTCTGGAAGTGCAGATTCGCACCTTCGACATGCACCGCAATGCCGAACTGGGCGTTGCCGCGCACTGGCGCTACAAGGAAGGCGGCGATGCGCCCGGCAACGAAGCCGCGCAGCAGATTGCCTGGCTGCGGCAGATGCTCGAATACCGTGATGATGACAGCGACGAAGGTGACCTGCTGGAGCGTTTCAAGGCCGAGGCCTTTCAGGATCGGGTCTATGCCATCACACCCAAGGGCACCATCGTCGAATTGCCTCAAGGGGCGACACCGCTCGATTTCGCCTACCACATCCACACCGAGGTCGGTCATCGCTGCCGCGGCGCCAAGGTCAACGGCCGTATCGTGCCGCTGACCTATGAGCTCAAGAACGGCGAACAGGTCGATGTGCTCACCGCCAAGACCGGCGGACCGAGCCGCGACTGGCTCAGTCCGCACCTTGGCTATGTCAGGAGCAACCGGGCGCGGGCCAAGATTCGCCAGTGGTTCATCCAGCAGGATCAGGAAAATAGCATCAGCGCCGGTCGCGCTGCCCTGGAACGCGAATTCCAGCGCCTGGGCGTGCGCAACCTCAAGCAGGAAAAGGTCGCCGAGAAACTCGGCTTTGCCCGGCCTGATGATCTGTACGCCGCGCTGGGCCATGGTGCGCTGACCATCGGTCAAGTGATCGGGCGCATCGCCGATCTGCTGGCGCCAGCGCCCGCTGAGGACAGTTTGCTCATCACCCGCCGGCCTAGGAGCAGTGATGTCGCGGGTCGCGATGACGTGCAGATTCGCGGCGTCGGGCAACTGTTGACCCAGATGGCGCACTGCTGCCAGCCGGCGCCATTTGAACCGATCATCGGTTACATCACCCAGGGGCGCGGTGTCACCATTCATCGTCAGGACTGCGCCAACCTGCTCGGGCTGGCCAGCCAGCATCATGAGCGGCTGATCGACGTGAGTTGGGGCGAGACGCCGGCTACCTATGTGATGGATATTATGATCATCGCCTATGACCGCTCCGGCCTGCTGCGCGATATCACCTCGATCCTGGCCAATGAGCAGGTCAATGTGCTCGGCGCGAATACCTTGACCGATCGGGCGACGTCGATCGCGCGCATGGGGCTGACGCTGGAAATCACTGACGTCGTGCAGCTGAGCCGGGTGCTGGACCGGATCAGCCAGTTGCACAACGTGGTCGAGGCGTATCGCAAAAGTTGAGCGCGCGGCAGCTCAGGCACTTGCCGCCAGCAGCCGCCGGGTTTCACGCAGCAAGGGATTGCGGCGCAGCAGCAGGGTCAAGCGGTTGCCACCGCTTTGCCGCCACAGCGTCGCTGCCCGCACTCCGCCCAGCAGCAGTGCGCGAATACGGTTGGCGTTTTCCGGGTTGTTCAGATAGGCCTGGGTGCCGCTGACCATGATCCGTGGCGACAGAGTGCTGAGGGTTTTCAGATACAGGTCAGCGAAGCGGGCGATAGTGTTGCTGTGGGTGAGCGGGAAGTGCACCAGACTGGCGCTGATCTCGCCCAGACCGGTGCTGATCAGGCTTAACAGATCACCGCGCCGCGCCAGCTTGCGTTCCAGCGCCAGCAGAGTGACGGCGTAGCGGGTCAGTTCCATGTCCTGAGGGCTGTCAAGCTGCTGTTCGAGCAGGCGTAGGCCGCTGCGCAGCGACGCGATGCCGCCATAGACGGCGGCACTGTTTTCGGCATCGATGCGCAGCAGGCTGGCCAGGCAGGTGGCGAGAGCCTCGGGGTCGGCTTGGCTGCGGCGGGCAATGTTGCGCACCAGATCGACGGATTGGATCAGGCCAGCAAGGGCGATGGTGCGGTCATGGTCGGTTTGCGGCATGGTGGCGGCGGGTTCGGGTGGTGGAAAGGCGACATCAATCGCTTGCAGCTTCGATCACGGCACCGCCCAGGCAGAGGTCGTCCTGATAGAACACCACCGACTGGCCGGGGGTGATCGCCCGCTGCGGTTCGGCGAAATGCACCGTGAGCGCGGTGGCGTCGAGGGTTTCCAGAACGCACGCCTGATCGGGCTGGCGATAGCGGATCTTGGCCTGGCACGCTAGCGGTACCGGCGGCGGTTCACCGGCGATCCAGTGCGGCTGCAGGGCGCGCAGGCAGGTGTGCAGCAGCGCCGGATGGTCGCTGCCCTGCACCACCAGCAGGGCGTTGCGCGCCAGATCCTTGCCGGCGACGAACCAGGGCGCGCCGTTGCTGTCACGGCGGCCGCCGATGCCCAGGCCCTGGCGTTGGCCGAGGGTATGGAACATCAGCCCGGCATGCTCGCCGAGCTGCTCGCCGTCGAGTGACAGGATCGGTCCCGGTTGCGCGGGCAGGAACTGGCTGAGGAACTCGCGAAACGGGCGTTCGCCAATGAAGCAGATGCCGGTGCTGTCCTTCTTGTCGTGGGTGATCAGGCCGGCGGCAGCAGCGCGCGCGCGTACCTCGTGCTTGCGCAGTTCGCCGACCGGAAAGCAGGTATTGGCCAGCTGTGCCTGATCGAGGCCATGCAGGAAATAGCTCTGGTCCTTGCCGGGATCACGGCCCTTGAGCAGGCAGTGGCGGCCCTGGTGCGTGGTACGGCGGGCGTAATGACCGGTGGCGATGGCATCGGCACCCAGGCGGCGGGCATGATCGAGAAAGGCGCGGAACTTGATTTCGGTGTTGCAGAGAATATCGGGATTGGGCGTGCGGCCGCGGCGATATTCCTCGAGGAAGTAGCGGAACACCCGGTCGCGGTATTCAGCACTGAAGTTGACCTGATGCAGGGGAATGCCCAGGGTCGCGCACACTGCGCGGGCGTCTTCGAGATCCTCGGCGGCGCTGCAGTAGCCGCTGTCGACCCGGTCTTCCCAGTTTTTCATGAACAGGCCGTGCACCTCGTAGCCCTGTTCAAGGAGCAGCAGGGCGGCGACCGAGGAATCGACGCCACCGGAGAGACCGACGACGATGCGGGTCTTGGCCATGGGTGCGGGGTGAAGTAGAGCAGCTTGGCGATCAGGGTGCGCAACAGCGGTTGCGGCGGATTATCGGTACGATAATAACAGAGCTGCCGTGGCGGTGGCGCTTTGCACGAAGCAAAAGATCAGGGCCGAATCGTGACGCGATCCGGCCCGGCTGAAACGGGCGGCGTGCGGAACACCGGGGCCGCGCAGTGCTGGATTCTTACTTGGTGGGCGGGGTCGACAGGCTGTCCTGAACCAGCTTGTCAAAATCGGCCTTGAAACGGGTGGTGAGGTCGGCCAGGGCCTTGGTGTCGTCCATCAGCTTCTGGTGCAGGCTGGCGATGCTGTCCGACTGGCTGGACAGGAAGGTCTGCAGGCTGGTCGGGTCGCTGATGTCGGCGGCGGCTTTCATCCGGCTGATCGCCATGTCGATGTAGGACTGCAGGGCATTCATCTGAAAGTTGACCAGCGCTTCCAGGTTGGCGGCCGATAGCTTGTTGGCCTTGATGACTGGCGCCAGGAAGGCCTGATACTGCGCAGACATCTGATTCAGGGTGTCTTGGGTCATGGAACAGCTCCTCGTTTGGCGGTAGCAGGATGATTGAAATAGGAAAACTGTTATTTAGGATACAGAGTAGCTTAGTTTTTGTTGCAGTGCAATATAGGCGGGTCAGCGTGGCGTGGGTAGCGTAGCTTGGCGAGTTCGGGGCATTGGCGGATAATGCGCGCCTTTGCGGAAACGGATGATTGTCCTCATGTGGTTCAAGAACCTGTCGCTGTTTCGCTTGGCCGAGCCGCTACCCTGGACTGCCGAGAGTTTGGCGGCACAATTGGAGCCACGGGCGTTTCAACCCTGTCCGAGCTATCTGCCCCGGGCAGCCGGCTGGGCACCTCCCCTCGGCCGCAAGTCCAGCGACTGGGTGCATGCGGTGGCGGGCTGCCTGCTAGTGTGTCTGCGCACCGAGGAAAAGCTGCTGCCGGCCGCAGTGGTGAACCAGGTGGTTGCTGAACGCGCTGCGCTGCTGGAAGAACAACGTCAGGTGCCGGTGCGGCGGCGCGAGCGTCAGGAATTGCGCGAGCAGGTGGTGCAGGAATTGTTGCCGCGCGCCCTGAGTCGTAGCCGCAACAGCTATGCCTATCTCGATCTGGTGGAAGGTTGGCTGGTCATCGATAGTGCCAGTCCGCGCGGTGTTGAGGAGATGACCAGTGCCCTGCGTGAGGCGCTTGGGGCGTTGCCGATCGCGCCGCTGCGGGTGCAATGGCCCGTGGCTGCGGTGATGACTGCCTGGCTGGCGGCCGGCACGGTCGGCGAAGATTTCATCCTGGGCGATAGCTGCGAGCTGCGCGAGAACGCCGAGGCGGGCGGGGTGGTGCGCTGCCGGGGTCAGGATCTGTGCGGCGACGAGATGCGCAGCCACCTGGAGGCTGGTAAGCAGGTTACCCGTCTGGGCCTGCGTTGGGGCGAGCGGGTGGCCCTGGTGCTGGATGAAGCCCTGGTGGTGCGGCGCTTGCAGTTTCTCGACCTGCTGCGCGAATCGCTGCGCGAGGTCGAGGCCGATTCTGCAGAGGCCGTTTTTGATGCCGAGTTTGCCTTGATGAGCGGCGAGCTGCGCCGATTGCTGCCGCGCCTGCTGGCCCTGTTTGGCGGTATGGTCTGAGCTGTGAGCGCTGCCGCGATCGGATGGCCTGATGATCGGTCCGGTAACACTGAACAAGACGCACGGACGTTTTAGGGGCAGTGGCGATGACGATGTGGCAACTGACGGGCGTAATCGTGGTAGTAGCCGTGGTGCTGATGGTCGCCGTGGTCGGCTGGCTGATCATGCACCATACCCGCCAGCGCAAGCAGTTGATCGAGGAACGGCTGGAGGCAGTACGGCGGCTGGCGGCGGAAAAGGCGGCGGCGGAAAAGGCGGCCGCTGAGCGGACCCTGGCCGAGCAGGCGCAGGCGACCCGGGTCGCTGCCGAGCGCATGGCGGCGAAGCGGGCGGTAGCGGAAAAAACTGCTGCCGAGAAGGCGCGCCTGGAGCAGGCTGCGGTGGAGCAGGCCATTGCCGAGTGGGCGGTGGCTGAGCAGTCCGAGGCCGAGCGCGTGCAGTCGCAGCGGGCCGAAGTCGAGCGTCGCGAAGCCGAGGAAGTCGAGGCGCGGATGCGCGCTGTGGAAGATGCCATCACCGAGTGGGTCGAAGCCGAGCGCGATGGCAGCCGGCTGGCCGCTTCAGCGATGCCGGGCAAGCCGCCCAAGAAAACCTATACCCGCACCGAAGCGATTCATCAGCAGGTCCGTCTGACCGCCGAGCAGGTCGAGAAGGAAGTGCAGGAAATGGACTTTATCAAGAATCGCATCCAGGCCGGGGTCGATTTCCTGCCGATCGAGTTCCGGCAGACCATCGACGACTGGAAGGTCGGCAAGGTGTTTCGTCGCAGCACCTTCGACGATCTCAAGCTCAAGTTCCGCTACAAGGCCTATTCGCTCGAGGACGGCTATGAGCTGCTATACATGTACAGCGAATGGCTGGCCCAGCAGCAGCAGAAACTGCGGGTGTTCGTTCGGCTGATGGGCACTGCGGTGGAGAAGGGCGAAACCATTCAGGCCGCCATCGAGCGCGCCGAGAAGAATGAGCGCGACAAGTATCTGGAAATGGATGTCGATGTGATTTTTACCCTGCGCGACATCCGCAGCATCCTGGAAAAGCTGATCAGCATGGAAAACATCCTCAAGGAACTCGAGGAGGTCTGCCGGCGCCGTTCCGAGCAGATCATTGCCCCGTCCTGGGAAGCCAAGGGCTCACTATAGGCCCTTGCTTATAGGCGGAGGGCTTTGCGCTTGCCATGGGGACAGCTCAGGCGCGTATTCCCAGGTAAGCCTGGCGCACCTCGGGATTGGCTAGCAGTTCCTCACCGCTGCCTGACAGGCGGATGGCACCGTTCACCAGCACATAGCCGCGCTGCGCCAGCTTCAGCGCCTGGCGGGCGTTCTGCTCGACCAGGAAGATGGTGGTGCCAGTAGCGCGGATCTCGCCGAGGATGGCGAAAATGCGCTGCGTCACCAGCGGCGCCAGACCCAGGCTGGGTTCATCGAGCAACAGCAGTTGCGGGCGGCTCATCAGGGCCCGGCCAATGGCCAGCATCTGCTGTTCACCGCCGGACAGCGTGCCGGCACGCTGATCGCGCCGCTCCTTCAGACGCGGAAACAGCTCGAACACCTTGATCAGATCGATATCGACGTGCTGCATGCCCAGAGGCGTTGCCCCCATCAGCAGGTTTTCCTCGACGCGCATCGCCGGAAAAATGCGCCGGCCCTCGGGCGCCTGGGCAATGCCGAGCTTGGCGATGGCGTGGGTGGGCAGGCCGGTGATGTCGCGCCCAAGGTAGCGAATGCGGCCAGCCGAGGGGCGTGGATCGCCGAAAATACTCATCAGCAGCGTTGACTTGCCAGCGCCATTGGCGCCAATCAGGGTCACGATCTCGCCGCGCTCGACCCGCAGCGACACCCCGCGCAGCGCCTGGATGGCGCCATAGCGGGCATCAATCTGCTGAATATCCAGCAAGGGTTCCTGTTCAGGCATCGCTGTCTACCGTTTCGGTTCCGAGATAGGCGGTCAGCACCGCCGGGTGTCGGGCCACGCTGCCCGGATCGCCATCGGCGATCACCTCGCCATAATCAAGCACGATCAGATGTTCGGACAGGTCCATCACCAGCCCCATGTCGTGCTCGATCAGCAGCACGGTGACGCCGTGCTCGTCGCGCAACTGGCGAATCAGGGCGCTCAATTCGTCGGTCTCACGCGGGTTCAGCCCGGCAGCCGGCTCGTCCAGGCACAGCAGTTGCGGTCCGGTGCACATCGCGCGGGCGATTTCCAGGCGCCGCTGATGGCCATAGGGCAGTTCGCCGGCCAGGCGGTTGGCATCCCCGGCCAGACCAAAGGCCTTCAGCCAGGCATAGGCGCATTCGATGGCGTCGCGCTCCGACTGGCGATACGCGGCCGTGCGCAGCAGTCCGGCGATGAGGTTGCGATTCAGGCGCAGATGCTGGGCGACCAGCAGGTTTTCGATCGCGGTCATCTCGCGAAATAGGCGCACATTCTGAAAGGTGCGCGCGACGCCGGCGCGGGTGATATGGTGGGTGCCACCGAACATCTTGTAATACAAGCGGTTGGCAAAAGCTGCCGGGTTGAGGAAATCGCTGGCGGCGAAGGGCTGACCGAGCATCCGCACCAGATCGACGGTATCCCGCCCGGCGTGCAGGGTGATGCGCCCAGCGGTAGCCCGATAAAAGCCTGTCAGGCAGTTGAATACCGTGGTCTTGCCGGCGCCGTTGGGGCCAATCAGGGCGGTGATCGAGCCACGCCGCACTTCGAAGCCGACATCATTGAGGGCGAGGATGCCGCCAAAGCGCATGCTCAGGCCGGCCACCTGCAGGATCGGCGGATGAATCGGGTCGGCGCCCATTCAGAGGCCCTCCACATCGAACGCGCGGCGCCGTGGCTGGATCAGACCGCGTGGTCGCCAGATCATCATCAGCACCATCAGTACGCCAAAGGCGAACACCCGGTAATCGGCAAAGGCCCGCAGCACCTCGGGGAGGATGGTCAGCACCAGTGCTGCCAGAATGACGCCGCTGGTCGAGCCCAGTCCGCCCAGCACGACGATGGCCAGGATCAGCGCCGATTCAAAAAAGTTGAACGAGGCCGGGTTGATAAAGCCCTGATAGGTGGCGAAGAACACCCCGGCGATGCCGCCGACCATCGCGCCCATCATGAACGCCGACAGCTTGACCAGCACATGGTTGATGCCCAGCGCCCGGCAGGCGATTTCGTCTTCGCGCAGCGCCTCCCAGGCCCGCCCGACCGGCATGTTGCGCAGGCGGTTGACCACCAGCGCCATCAGGCAGACCACCAGGAATAGCACCAGGTAAATGAAAATGAAGCGGTGCAGCGGGTCGTAGGCGAGCTGGAAGTATTCATGGAAGGGCAGGCCGCCCTCGCGGGCGCTGCGGCTGAATTCCAGGCCGAACAGTTGCGGTGCCGGCGCGGCGATGCCGTTGGGGCCGCCGGTGAGGGACAGCCAGTTGTTCAGCACCAGGCGGATGATTTCACCGAAACCGAGGGTGACGATCGCCAGATAGTCGCCATGCATGCGCAGCACCGGAAAGCCGAGCAGTGCCCCGAACAGCGCCGCCAGCAGCGCCGCCAGCGGCAGCGCGGTCCAGAAACCGATGTCCAGATACTGCGCGCCCAGCGCCAGCCCATAGGCGCCCACCGCGTAGAAGGCGACATAGCCCAGATCGAGCAGTCCGGCCAGACCGACCACGATGTTCAGGCCCAGGCCGAGCAGCACATAGATCATGGCCTGGATCAGCACCGTCAGCGCGTACTTGTTGGCCAGGAACGGCAGGGCCAGGCCGGCGATGAACAGCAGCAGCAGCCAGCCACGGTGCTGCCGATCGCTATCGCTCTGCACCAGGATCGCGGTTTTGCCCCGGTGGGCACTGAAGCGCTCCAGCCAGAAGCGGCCGCTGGGCGTGTGCAGCGCCAGGGTGAACAGGAAGCGGCCGAGTGCAACCAGCGCGGCGATCAGCAGCGGGCGTTGCAGTTCGTTTTTGACCTGGTAGCCGTCCAGTACCAGACCGACGATCGGGCCGAGCAGCAGCAGGGCCAGCACGAAACTGGCGGCGGCTTCCAGCACAGCCTGGCGCAGCACCGCGG
>OFRV01000054.1_pt1 | contig 17233 bp, 19 predicted proteins | sample 1543231 | NCBI WGS metagenome assembly OFRV01 (sample SAMN05442499, study PRJEB24371) | freshwater metagenome | isolation source: Freshwater Lake | place: Canada: Niagara | collected 2013-08-21 | reverse complement strand
GGCAGCGTCAGATGTGTATAAGAGACAGGATGAGCAAGGCGTCGGCAGAGGTATAGTAGCGGGCGGTCATGAGCGTACATTCAACCTTGGAGAGGATTGCGGTGTCCTATTATCGCTATCACGTCTTCTTTTGCACCAACCTGCGCGCCGACGGCTCGCAATGCTGCCAGCAATACGGCGCCCAGGAAGCGCGCGACCACGTCAAGCAGCGCGTCAAGGCGCTTGGCGCAGCGATCACCGGCAAGGTGCGCATCAACAATGCCGGCTGCCTGGATCGTTGCGGCGAAGGCCCCGTGCTGGTGATCTATCCTGAGGAGACTTGGTATACCTATGTCGACCCTGCCGATCTCGACGAGATTATCGACGAGCATCTGTGCAATGGCCGGCCCGTAGAGCGCCTGCGCATCTAGCATGCTTGCCAGACTTGCAATGCACGGGGCATCTGAATAGAATACGCGGCTTTCCAAGCGTACACGGGATTTTCGGAGCACGTCACACATGAAAACTTTCAGCGCCAAGCCGGCCGAGGTCAAGCGCGACTGGTACGTGATCGACGCCACGGACAAGGTTCTGGGCCGGCTGTCGTCGGAAGTCGCGCGTCGCTTGCGGGGCAAGCACAAGCCCGAATATACTCCTCACGTTGATACCGGCGACTACATCATTGTGGTCAATGCCGAGAAAGTGCGTACCACGGGTCGCAAGAAGACTGACAAGGTCTACTATCGGACTACGGGCTATGTAGGCAACATGAAGTCCATTTCCCTGGAGAAAATGTTGCAGGAAACCCCGGAGCGCGCCCTGGAAATCGCCATCAAGGGCATGTTGCCCAAGAACACCTTGGGTCGGGCGATGTTTCGCAAGCTGAAAGTCTACGCCGGCCCCGAGCATTGCCATGCCGCCCAGCAGCCCAAGGCGCTGGAACTGGCCCGCTGAGCAGTAACCTGACACCGCATGGAACGAGCAGGAATGATTGAAAACCAGAACTATGGCACGGGCCGTCGCAAAACCGCTACCGCTCGTGTGTTCCTGAAGCCTGGCACTGGCAAGATCACGGTTAACCAGCGGCCGCTTGATGAATACTTCGGTCGCGAGACCTCGCGCATGGTCGTGCATCAGGCGCTTGGCGCCGTTGACATGGGCGAGCGCTTTGATGTCTACGTGACCGTGCGCGGTGGTGGCATCACCGGTCAGGCCGGCGCGATCCGTCATGGCATCACCCGCGCCCTGCTTGAGTATGATGAGAGCCTGCGCCCCACGCTGCGTAAGGCTGGATTCGTCACCCGTGACGCCCGCGAGGTCGAGCGCAAGAAAGTGGGTCTGCGCAAGGCCCGTCGCGCCACGCAGTACTCCAAGCGTTAACAACAGCTTTATCGGTTTTACTGGGGGATCGTCTAGCGGCAGGACTACGGACTCTGACTCCGTCAACCTAGGTTCGAATCCTAGTCCCCCAGCCAGCACCAAGCCCACCTTGATCATCAAGGTGGGTTTTTTAGTTTATTTAGCACCAAAACAACATTTTTGTTGTTTGTTTAAAACAAACCAACGGCCTTTGTGTTTTTTTTGAAAATATCAGTTGCGTTTCCGCTGCAAAATGCGTATAAATTTCCCCAATGAAGTGCAAACGCCATTATGTTGTGCGAATACAACGCAAACCTGGGAGTTCAATCATGAAAAAGTCTACTCTTGCGCTGGCCATTGCCGCCGCCCTGATCGGTTCCACGGCTGCCTACGCCGACACCACCCTGTACGGTTCCGCCCGTGTCTCCGTTGACTACGTCGATGCTGGCACGTCCGATCCCTTTAGCAGTGGCAACGGCGACAGCTACTGGGACGTGTACAACAACGCCTCGCGCCTGGGCGTGCGTGGCGAGGAAGATTTGGGCGGTGGCCTGAGCGCCATCTACCAGTACGAATTCGGTGTTGACATGACCGAAGGCGGCAATCTGGACAGCAACCGTCCCAAGTTCGTCGGCCTCAAGGGCGGCTTCGGCTCAGTGACCGCCGGTACCCAGTGGACCCCGTACTACAACGTCATCGGCATCGGCGATATCTTCAACAGCAGCCGTTCCTTTGGAACCGACAGCTATCTGGGTTATGCGTTCGGGCGCCGTATGGACAACAGCCTGATCTACACCACGCCCAACTTCAGTGGCTTCAGCGCCCAGGCCATGCTGGTCATGAATGGCAGCTGTGCCCCGCAGGATCCGGAAACTCCGTCGCAGCTGTGCAAGGCGTATAGCACCAACCTGCTGCCGAGCAATCTGTCTGACGGCGTCGATATGTGGAACCTGAGCGCCTCCTACAAGAACGGTCCGTTCTTCGCTGGCGCGACCTACATGGCGCTGGAAGGCCCGAGCTTCGGCGACTTCGTGACCTCTCCCACCTATGACGGCGAGCAGTGGGGTTTGGCCTTTGGCTACAACCAGGGTCCCTTCTCCGCGTCTCTCTCCTATGAAGATGGCGACGTCAACAACCTGTACATCGGCAAGAGCCAGAACATCTACCTGACTGGCCAGTACACCTTCGGCAACAATGTTGTCCGCGCTGCCTATGGCTTCGTCAGCCCTGACGACGACAATATCGCAGTGGTCAGCAATGGTGTGGTGGGTGTGATTGAGCAGAAAGATATCAACAACTACCTGCTGGGCTACCAGTACAACTTCAGCAAGCGTACCCGCGTGTGGTTTGAGTACCTGGGCCGCACCTCGGATGGTTACTACGAAGACAAGAACGTGGTGTCGATCGGTACCCGTCACGACTTCTAATCGTCAGCGCTTGGTCTGATGCTGGACAAACGGACACCTTCGGGTGTCCGTTTTCGTTTGTCCTCTCCCATCCCCAAGCCCCTTGATCCGTCCCGGCATCGGTCCATTCTGGACCCCGTCGTTGCATTAACGCCAAAAGTTGTTTTTTTATAAAAATTAGTTGCTTTTTTGCTGCGATACATATATAAAATGTCGTAACACACTGCTTCAAGGCTGCTTTCCCATCAAATCAAGGTTGATCGGAAAGCGAATTTTGAAGTCCTGGTCGGTTTGCAGACAACTTTGGGGATCCATGCCATGAAACAATCCGTTCTTGCTCTTGCTGTTGCCGCTGCCCTGAGCGCCCCGCTGGTCGCGCAGGCCGATACCATCCTGTACGGTTCCGCGCGTGTGTCGGTTGACTATGACGACGTAGATCCGGCTAGCGCTTACTGGGATGTCGTCAACAACTCCTCGCGCATCGGTGTCCTGGGTTCGGAAGAACTGGGCGGTGGTCTGAGCGCTGTGTACCAGTACGAATTCGGCGTTGACATGACCGAAGGCGGCAATCTGGAAAGCAACCGTCCCAAGTTCGTCGGTCTCAAGGGCGGCTTCGGCACCCTGACCCTCGGCACCCAGGAAAGCCCGTACTACCACGTCGCCAGCATCATCGATATCTTCAACACCGACAAGTCGCTCGGCGCTACCGCCTTCCTCGGTGGTTCCTTCAACGGCTTCAAGATTAATCCGACCTCCGACCGTGACTACGGCGAAGGTTCGCTGTTCCGCCTCGAGAACAGCCTGTACTACGCGACGCCGGACTTCAACGGCTTTAGCGGTGAAGCCATGCTGGTGATGAACGGTGCCAGTAATGACCTGCAGGGCTATTCGGATAGCATCGACCTGTGGAATATTGCTGCCAAGTATAGCAGCGGTCCGTTTTTTGCCGGCGTCAGCTACATCCAGCTGGATGGCGACAGCAGCTATTCGATCGGCAACGGTGTTGCCCTGGACCTGGACCTGTCGCAGTGGAACGTTGGCCTGGGCTATGCCGCTGGCGCCTTCACGATCGGCCTGATGTATGAGCAGGGCACCGTGAATGAATTCGGCCTGCTGAACAACGTCAAGGTCAATAACACCAAGATCTTTGGTGGTGACGATGCCGCCAACATCTACCTGGCCGGTTCGTACACCTTCGGCAACAGTGTCGTCAGCGCCGCCTACGGTCAGCTCGATCCGGGCACCGATGGCTCTGACAACATCGACAACTATCTGCTGGGCTATCAGTACAACTTCAGCAAGCGCACCCGCGTGTGGGTTGAGTACATCGGTCGCAGCGCTGATTCCAGTACGACTCTCTACGGCGACCAGACCGCGTTCTCGATCGGTACTCGCGTCGACTTCTGATCTGACACAGCCTGAGCGAAAACAGGCGTAAGGGCGACGGGCGCTGCATGCAGCGCCCGTTTTTCATTGCAGATGAACCCGGCAGACCCGCGCTCAGAGACGCAGCGTGCGCACCCCTTCCGGAGTTCCCAGCAGCAGCAAATCCGCTGGCCGCAGCGCGAACAGGCCCACGGTGACCACACCGGGAATATTGTTCAACTCCGCTTCCAGGCTGGCGGGTTCCAGGATGTGCAGGTTATACACATCCAGGATCAGATTGTTGTTATCCGTCACGCAATGCTCACGCAGCACCGGCTGACCACCGCGCTTGAGCAGTTCCCGGGCCACATAGCTGCGCGCCATCGGGATCACCTCGACCGGCAGCGGAAAGGTGCCCAGCACGTCCACCAGCTTGGACTGATCGGCGATGCACACGAACTGCTCGCTGGCAGCCGCTACGATCTTCTCGCGGGTCAGCGCCGCGCCGCCGCCCTTGATCAACTGTAAAGCGTGGTTGGACTCATCGGCACCATCGACATACAGCGGCAACGGACCGGCCGCATTCAAATCCAGTACGGGGATATGATGGGCCTTCAGGCGCTGGGCCGACGCTTCCGAACTCGATACCGCACCCTCGATACGGTGCTTGATGCGCGCCAGCGCATCAATAAAATGGTTCACCGTCGAGCCGGTACCGACCCCCACGATCATATTGTCTTCGACATATTCCAGCGCCGCCTCGGCGGCGCGTTTTTTCAGGTCATCACTGGACATGCGGGCACTCTCCTGCGGCGATATTGCGCGGCGCGTGACAGCTGCATGGCGGCTTCCGCGCCAAGCCGGCCCCAGTCACCACTTCAACCATCAGCGCTCTGACGCGATTCAGGGCCTCACCTTATAGCCGTTATGCACGACTACATCAAAAAGATTCTCACCGCCCGCGTCTACGATGTTGCCATCGAATCGCCGCTGGATCTGATGCCACGGCTGTCGCGGCGCCTGAACAACCGCGTACTGCTCAAGCGTGAAGACCTGCAGCCGGTGTTTTCCTTCAAGCTGCGCGGCGCCTACAACAAGATCTCCGGCCTGCCCCGTGCTGCCCTGGACAAGGGCGTGATCTGTGCCTCAGCCGGCAATCACGCCCAGGGCGTCGCCCTGGCCGCGCAACGGCTCGGTGTCAAGGCCACCATTGTCATGCCACGCACCACGCCACCGATCAAGGTGCAGGCAGTGCGCGACCGGGGCGGCAAGACCATCCTGTTTGGTGATACCTACGACGAGGCCTATCAGCACGCCCGGCAACTGGAAGCGGAACGGGGTCTGACCTTCATCCACCCCTACGACGACCCCGACGTGATCGCCGGTAATGGCACCATCGGCATGGAAATCCTGCGCCAGCATCCCGACCCGATCGATGCCGTCTTCATTGCCGTCGGTGGCGGTGGTCTGATCGCGGGCGTCGCTGCCTATATCAAGTTCCTGCGCCCCGAGATCAAGATCATCGGCGTGGAACCGGATGATGCCGCCTCAATGCACGACGCGCTCCAGGAAGGGCAGCGGGTGATGCTCGACCAGGTCGGCATCTTTGCCGATGGCGTCGCGGTACGTCAGGTTGGCGAGGAAACCTTCCGCCTGGCGCGGCAACTGGTGGATGAAGTGATTGTGGTCTCCACCGACGAGATCTGCGCCGCCACCAAGGACATTTTCGACGATACCCGCTCGATCGCCGAACCGGCTGGCGCCCTCGGCACTGCGGGTCTGAAAAAGTATGTAGCGCGCACCGGTATCAGCGGCGCTAATCTGATCGCGATCAACTGCGGGGCCAATATCAACTTCGACCGCCTGCGCCATGTCGCCGAGCGCGCCGAACTCGGCGAACGCCGCGAAGCCCTGCTGGCGGTCACCATTCCCGAACAGCCCGGCAGCTTCCGCAAGTTCTGCAACAGCATCGGCAAGCGCGCCATCACCGAATTCAACTATCGCTATGCCGATACCCGTCAGGCGCAGGTATTCGCCGGAATCCAGCTTAGTGAGGGTGAAGAGGAGAAGAGCCGGATCATCACAACCCTGCGCGAAGCGGGCTATCCGGTGGTGGACATGAGCGATAACGAGATGGCCAAGCTGCATGTGCGCTACATGGTCGGCGGCCATGCTCCGGGGATTCGCGACGAGATTCTCTACCGCTTCCAGTTTCCCGAGCGGCCGGGCGCTTTATTGAAGTTCCTGACCGGCATGGCCCATGGCTGGAATATCAGCCTGTTTCACTACCGCAACCACGGGTCCGACCATGGCCGGGTGCTGGTCGGCATTCAGGTGCCGGAAGCGGAGCGGCCACAGTTCCAGCAATACATCCACACGCTCGGCTATCCCTTCAGCGAGGAAACCGCTAATCCCGCCTACCGATTGTTCCTGGACGGACGCAGCTAGGCCGGCGGCGCCGCTGCCAGATCCAGGATACAGGCCCACTGCGCCGCGCTCACCGCCAGCACCGACAGACGGTTGCCGCGACGCAGCAGGGCAAAATCCGCCAACGCCGGACAGTGTTTCAATTCGGCCAGGGTTATCGGCCGGCGCAAACGCTCGATCAGTCGCACATCGACGCAATACCAGCGTGGCGCCTGAGGGGTACTGGCCGGGTCGTAATAGGGACTGCTGGGATCAAAGGCGCTGACATCCGGATAGGCGGCCCGCGTCACCTCGACAAGACCGACGATCGCCGGCTGGGCGATGCTGGAATGATAGAAAAACGCCTGATCGCCGATCCGCAGCCCATCGCGCAGGAAATTGCGCGCCTGATAATTGCGCACGCCTTCCCAGGCCGTGGTCTGCCCCGGTGCTGCCGCGAGATCGTCGAGACTAAAGCTGTGCGGTTCCGACTTCAGCAGCCAGTAGCCCATCGTAGGCGCCCTCCTCCGTGTTAAACACCGTCAGCCCCTGCTCGGTCACCACCGCGTGCAACGGCACATCCCAAGGCTGCCGGGCCAGGTTTTCGAGCTGCTGAAACGCATAGCCCACGCCCAGCAGGCAAGGCCGCGGACCGCGATAGTGCGGATCGCGCAGAAAAGCAAAGCTACGGTCATAGAAGCCGCCACCCTGGCCCAGGCGCGTGCCGGTCCGGTCAAAGGCCAGTAGCGGCGTCAGCACCAGATCCAGTTGCGCGGGCGCCAGCAGCTCTGCCGGCTGCACATCAGGTTCAGGGATACCGAAACGGTTGCGACGCAGCGGCATGCCGGCCTGATACGGAGCAAAGTGCAGCGCGTCGGAACTATCTTCCGCCAGCACCGGCAGATAGATTGCCCGGCCCGCAGCGACCACGTCATACAGTGCCGGTACCGGGTCCAGCTCGCCGCCGCAGGCCCAGTAAGCGGCGATCCGGGCCGCCGCGCCAAACACCGGCCATTGCCGCAAGCCCTCAGCAACCGCCAGCGCCGCCTGCTGGCGTATTGCGGCCGATAAACCGCTGCGCTGGACACGCAGACGCTGGCGCAATTCAAAAACGGATTCCCGCGAACTCATAGGCGCTCATGGACGTCGACATAAAATAAAAAAGGCGGTGCTCGCGCACCGCCCGGTCCTGCTCAAAGAGGGGGGCGTCCTCCGCCTGTGCCGTCTCGGACCATCGCCCTTGAACCGTGGTGGTTCAAGTGGGGGAACAGGCAGCGTATCAGGCTTTCCGCAACGAAGGCGGACATGCACACCTACGCCAACAGCTGCACTCCCTGGGTATTAACATCTAGGATCAAGGGGTTACCCGGCCCACTACTCGAACACCGCAGAGAACGCCCAAAACGCATAAATAAAGCTATGTTCAGGAAAATTATAATCCAGCGGCAGCGGCTTTGCTAAGCAAATCGTCAACTTTTTGCAATAAATCCTGGGTGTGATGCCGTAAAACCGTATCCTGTTCAGTTAACTGCTGTTGCTGCTGAATCCATTCATAGCTGACATTCAAAGCACTCATGACTGCAATCGCGTCCGGACTCAGCAGCTTGCTGCTGTGGTCGCGCACTTCGCACATCTTGCTGTCCAGATGGTGTGCCGCCGCGATCAGTCCAGCGCGTTCGTCGCGATGGCAGGCAATCCGATAGTCGATGCCCAGCAGCTGCACCGTAACGCCGATCACGTCCTGATTCATCGCGTTTTACTCCAGACCCTTAATGCGTACGACCATGGCCTCGATGCGGGTGCGTAGCCGTTCATTATGTTCCTGCAGCGCATCGCGCTCGGCGCACAGTACCCGCGCCTGCTCGCGCAGGGTTTCGTTGTCCTGCATCAGACGCTCGCACAGCGCTATCAAGCGCCCCAGGCGACCGGTGAGCAGCACCAGATCCCCCATGGCGCTGCCCGCGACCCTGTCGGCTTCCAGCGCGGGCGCGCTGTCGGATCCCGCTACATCAGCTACGACTGGCGTATCGTCTGCGCCAGCCGCCCCCCCGACAGAGGACGCGGGCAGGCTATCCGGCGCGACATCGCTCAGAGTTTCAGGCGGCAGCGACGGCTCGGCGGGCGGGGTGAGGTCTTGCGGATCATGGTCTTTCATGCCAGTTACTATAGAGCGCCTTTTCCAGGCTGGTCAATTCAACCGCGCTTTCGGGGATAATGCGCAGGATGGTAGGATTAAATAAATTTTGCCACGCACCCAGCATCGCTATCCATGTCCGCCACCTTTCCGCTGTGTTTCTCCGACTTCGCCACGCTGCTCGCACCACTCGATGCGGTGGAACTGCACGGCCTGCTCTGCGGTCTTCTTTGCGCTGCCCCGGATCTTGATGCCAGGCGCTGGCTGCACCATGTCGCCCATATCGTCGACGCGCCCAGTACGGATCAGGCCGCGACCCAGCGTCAGGGCTTGATCATGCTATTTGAGCATACCGCCGCGCAGCTGGGCAGCGCCGATACTGCCATCACGCTGCTGCTACCCGACGATGACACTGAACTGCCCCAGCGGGCCGCCGCTCTCAGCATCTGGTGCCAGGGTTTGCTGTATGGTCTGGGGCTGGAACTCCAGCACACGCGCGCCAATGCACAGCTGTCGGCGACCAGCCAGGAATTCCTTAACGATGTCGCCGAGATCGCCCACGCCAGCATTGATGCAACTGATGCCAGCGAGGATGCTGAAATCGCCTATGCCGAAGTGGTCGAATATCTGCGGGTAGGCCTGCTGACGATTCAGCAGGATCTGCTGGACTCCATCGCCCCAGCGGCGCCACGTCTGCACTAAACCGGGAGACGCCCGCCGATGCTTGCTCGCACCATACCGCCTGCCACCTTCGCCCGCCGCCGTCGCACCCTGATGGAGCGCATGGGCCCTGGTTCGATCGCGCTGCTGCCGGCAGCATCACAGGCGCCCCGCAACCGCGATGTCCATTATCCCTTCCGCCAGGACAGTGATTTCTATTACCTGACCGGCTTTCCGGAACCGGAAGCCATTGCCGTGCTGGTGCCGGGCGGCGAGCAGGAATTCCTGCTGTTCTGCCGCGAGCGCGACCCGCTGATGGAAACCTGGCACGGGCGGCGCGCCGGTCCAGAAGGCGCGATGGCGCGCTACGGCGTCGATAACGCCCACCCGATCAGCCAGCTCGATACGCTGCTGCCCGGGCTGCTGGAAAATCGCGAGCGGGTGTTTTACGCCATCGGCCACAACCCGACCTTCGACCAGCGGGTCATGGACTGGCTGAATCAGGTGCGCGGCAAGGCCCGCACCGGGGTGCATGCGCCGGTGACCTTCGTCGCTCTGGACCATCTGCTGCACGCCATGCGCCTGCGCAAGGAGCCGGACGAGATCGCGGTGATGCGCGAATCGGCGCGCATTGCCGCTAGCGCCCATCAGCGGGCGATGCAAGCCTGTCGACCGGGCATGATGGAATACGAACTGGAAGCGGAGATTCTGCACACCTTCCTGCGCAACGGCGCCGGCTGGTCCTATCCATCCATCGTCGGCGGCGGCGATAACAGTTGCATCCTGCATTACACCGAGAACAACGCCCCGCTGCGCAACGGTGACATCGTGCTGATCGATGCCGGTGCCGAGCTGGACGGCTACGCCTCTGATATCACCCGCAGCTTTCCGGTCAATGGCTGCTTTTCCGCCGAGCAGCGCGCCCTGTATGAGGTGGTGCTGGCAGCGCAACGGGCCGCCATCGCCGAGGTGCGCCCCGGTCAACCGTTCAGCGCGCCGCACGATGCCGCAGTGCGCACGCTCACCGAGGGCCTGGTGGCATTGAGCCTGTTGCAGGGCGATGTGGATGAACTGATCGCCCAGGAAGGCTACAAACCGTTCTACATGCATCGCACCGGACACTGGCTGGGCATGGATGTGCACGACGTCGGCGACTACAAGGTCGGCGACGATTGGCGGCCGTTCGAGCCGGGCATGGTGACCACCATCGAACCGGGTCTGTACATTGCCGCCGGCAGCGCCGGTGTCGAGGAGCGCTGGTGGCGTATCGGCATCCGCATCGAGGATGACGTGCTGGTTACCACCGAGGGCCATGAGGTGCTGACCGTGGCCGCACCCAAAGCTATCGACGCCATCGAAGCGCTGATGCGGCCCTGATGCGGCACGCAACGCTGGCCAACCCATCACCCTCCCCATGAGCATCCCTACCGACTACGATTACGACCTGCTCATCATCGGCGGCGGCATGGTTGGCGCCAGCCTGGCCTGCGCGCTGGACGGTCTGGATCTGCGCATCGGCCTGGTCGAGGCGGCGCCGCTGACCGTCAGCGCCCATCCCGGCTACGATGACCGCACCCTGGCCTTGGCGCAGGGCACCCGGCGCATTTTCCAGACCCTCGGCCTGTGGCCAGCGCTTGAAGCGGCGGCAACGCCCATCGAACGCATCCACATTTCCGAACGCGGTGCGCCCGGCTTTGCCCATCTCGATTGCCATGAAGAAGGCGTCGAGGCGCTGGGTTACGTCGTACCGGCACGGGCGATTGGCGCGGCGCTGCTGGCGAAACTGCCGACGCTGCGCGGTGTTGAACTGCTGTGTCCGGCACGGCTGGAAACACTGCACCTGAGCAGCGATGCCGCCCGGGCGACGCTGTGCGATGCTGCCGGGCGCCGTGTCGAATACCGCGCCCGCTTGCTGATCGCTGCGGATGGCGCAAACTCGGTGGTACGCGAACAACTGGGCATCGCTGCGCTGCGCTGGGAGTATGGCCAGCAGGCGGTGATCGCCAACGTCACCCCGACCCTGCCGCACAACAATGTGGCTTACGAACGCTTCACCAGCGATGGCCCGGTGGCCTTTCTGCCGATGAGCGATAACCGCTGCGCGGTAGTGTGCACGGTTGCGGCGGACGCAGTTGCTTCGGTCCTGGCGCTGGACGATGCCGGTTTCCTGGCTCTGCTGAAGCAGCGCTTTGGGGAACGGCTCGGGCCGCTGCACCGGGCCGGCCAGCGCCAGGCCTATCCGCTGTTCCTGCTCAAGGCGCGCGAACATGCCCGCCAGCGGGTGGCGATCATCGGCAATGCCGCGCATACCCTGCATCCCATCGCTGGCCAGGGCTTCAATCTGGGCATCCGCGATGTCGCGGCACTGGCCGAGGTGATCGCCGACGCCCGGCGCGCGGACGCCGATATCGGCACGCTGGCGGTGCTGAATCGTTACGCCGATTGGCGCCGCTGGGACCAGCGGCAGACGCTGGCCTTCACCGATGCCCTGACCCGGCTGTTCACCAACCCGCTGTGGCCGGTGCGCGCGGCCCGTAATCTGGGCCTGCTGGCCTTTGACCTGCTGCCACCGATCAAGCACGCCTTCGCCCGCCAGACCATGGGCCTGGATGGGCGCCTGCCGAAGCTGGCGCGCGGCCTGACGCTCTAGCGCAGGCAACAGACTCCTCGACATGACCATGAACAGCACAGCTCTGGATTACGACCTGATCATTGCCGGTGGCGGCATGGTCGGCGCGGCGCTGGCCGGGGCGCTGGGCGCAAGCGACCTGCGTATCGCCCTGCTGGAAGGCGCAGCGCTGGAGCACACTCGCCCGGATGCCGAACCGGATCTGCGGGTCTCGGCGATCAACCGCGCCTCGCAGCGCCTGTTTGCCGCCCTGGGCGCCTGGGAGGCAATGTGCGCCTGGCGGGTCAGTCCATTCCGTGACATGCGGGTATGGGATGCGACCGGCTTTGGCCAGATCCATTTCGATAGCGCCAGCATCGGCGAGCCGCTGCTGGGCTGGATCATCGAAAACCGGGTGGTGCAAACCGCCCTGCTTGAGCAGACAGCGCGCTGGCCGGCGGTGGAACTGCTCTGCCCGGCGGCACTGGAGCGGGCCGAACCGCTGCCCCACCAGGGCTGGCGGGTACACCTGCAGGATGGGCGCTGTTTCACCACCCGGCTGCTGGTCGGGGCCGATGGTGCCATGTCCCGGGTACGCCAGCAGGCCGGTATCGACACCAGCGGCTGGGGCTATGGCCAGAAGGCACTGGTTGCCAACGTGCGTACCGCCCAGCCCCATCAGGAAACCGCCTGGCAGCGCTTTATGCCCAGTGGACCGCTGGCCTTCCTGCCGCTGCACGATGGGCGCTGCTCGATCGTCTGGTCGACCACGCCCGCCGAGGCCGATGCCCTGCTGGCCATGCCCGAGGCCGATTTCGCCCAGGCACTGGCCACGGCCTTCGACCACCGGCTGGGGGCGATCACCGGGATCGGGCCGCGTGCGGCTTTCCCCTTGCGCCTGCAACACGCCCAAGCCTATGTGCAGCCCGGTCTGGCCCTGATCGGGGATGCCGCCCATGTGGTGCATCCGCTGGCCGGACAGGGTGTAAACCTGGGTCTGCTCGATGCGGCAAGCCTGGCTGAGGTGATCCTCGATGCACTGGCTGCTGGCCAGGATTTCGCATCGCTGGCTACGCTGCGCCGCTACGAACGCTGGCGCAAGGGCAACAACCTGCTGATGCTCGGGATGATGGATGGCTTCAAGCGCCTGTTTGGCAACTCGCTGCCACCGCTGCGCCTGTTGCGCAACCTGGGTCTGCGTCTGACCGATGCTGCCGGGCCGGTGAAGCAGGCCCTGATCCGCCGGGCGATGGGCTTGGATGGCGATCTGCCGCGACTGACGCGGGCGGCGTGCTAGCCGTGGCCGAGCAGCGTCTCTGCCGCCTTGATGCGCTGACCGAAGGTCAGAGCAGGGGTTTCATGCTGCGACCGGATGCCCGCTATGCCGATCTGATCGTGGTGCGCACTGCGCGCGGCCTATACGGCTATCGCAACCGCTGCCCACACACCGGCGCACCGATGGAATGGGAACCGGACCGCTTCCTCGACATCAGCGGCACGCTGATCCAGTGCGGCATTCACGGCGCGCTGTTTCGCATCGAGGACGGCTACTGCATCAACGGCCCCTGCGCACGGCAATCACTGCAGGCGGTAGCGTTGATCGCGCGCGACGACTGGCTGCTGGTCGATATGGATACGGAGCAGCGCCGTGACTGACACGCCCGCCGCTGCACCTGCACAGCGGTCGCGGCCTATAAAAGCACCGCGCAGATGCGATCGGCGATTGCACAGCCCGGCGCGCTCAAGCACTATTAAAAGGCTGTAACCGCTCCGATGACGCGCCGCACCACTCAAGGTTGGCGCGCGACCGGTGATCGCTGCTGCGGCAACCGGCTATAAACCACCACCACTCAAAAGTGAGGAACCTTTTCATGCGACTGATTCTGCTAGGCGCCCCGGGCGCGGGCAAAGGAACCGTGGCGAAACTGCTGACCCAGGTTGACGGCTCGGTGCAAATCTCCACCGGCGACATCCTGCGCGGCGCAGTGCAGGCCGGCACGGAACTGGGCAAGCAGGCCGACGCCTACATGAAAGCCGGCGATCTGGTCCCGGATTCGCTGATCATGGGCATCATGGAAACGCGCCTGCAGGAACCCGACTGCGCCCAGGGCTTCCTGCTCGACGGCTTCCCGCGCACCATTCCCCAAGCCGAGGCCCTCAAGATCCTGCTCGGCAAGCTCGGCATCAAGCTGGACGTGGTCGCCAATATCGACGTGCCGCGCGAGGAAATCCTCAACCGCCTCACCACCCGCCGCACCTGTGCCAACACCGCCTGCCAGGCGATCTACAACGTGCGCAGCCAGCCGCCCAAGGTCGAGGGCATCTGCGACAAGTGCGGCAGCCCGGTGGTACAGCGCGCCGACGAAACCGAGGAAGCCATTAGCAAGCGCCTGGATATCTACAACGAGAAAACCGCGCCGCTGGTTGATTTTTACCGCGCCGAAGGCCTGCTGCTGACCATCAATTCACCCAGCAGTGAAGGCGTGGTCAACGCCATCCGCGAGCGCACCGCCGGCTAAGGCTACCGCACCCGTTCCGCCCGGACCGGCGCTGCCGCCAGCCCGGGCACGGCGCTATAATCGTCGCCCCCATAACGACAAACACGGGTTGCGACGACAGGCATGAAACGACGGGAGTTATTAACGCGGTTGCTGGGATTGGCGGCTTGCGGGATGCTGCCGGCACCCCTGGTCCAGGCCGCCATCAGCAGCAGTGCCAGTGACCGGCCTGGCGAGGGCCAGCCGTTTAGCAGTGACTGGCTACTGGATACCGCCCGGCGTCTGGCCAGCGCGCCTTATCAGGCGCCCGCTGATGCCCGGCCGCCCTGGCTGGCAGCGATGGACTATGACCAGTACCAGGCGCTGAACGTCTTTCGCCCCGAGCATTCACTGTGGGCCGGCGGCGAACTGCCCTTCCAGGCACGCTTCTTTCACCTCGGTCTGTACTTCCACCACCCGGTCAGCCTCTACGAAGTCGCCGACGGCATCGCCCGACCGATCCACTTTTCCCCAGACCTGTTCCAATACAACCCCAAGGTCAAGGACAAGGTCCCCGCGCAGATCGGCGATCTGGGCTTTGCCGGCTTCCGCGTCAACAGCCGCGCCGACTGGCAACGCGACATGTTCTCGTTCCTCGGCGCCAGCTATTTCCGCGCGGTCGGCGCCAGCAAGCAGTACGGCCTGTCCGCCCGTGGCCTGGCCATCGACACCGGCATGGAGCGCCCCGAGGAATTCCCCGAGTTTCGCGCCTTCTGGCTGGAGCGGCCCGCGATCGACGCCCCGTCGCTGACCCTGCATGCCCTGCTCGACAGCCCAAGCATTACCGGCGCCTATCGTTTCGTGGTCACGCCCGGCGACACCACGGTGATGCAGGTCGAAGCACGCCTGTTCCCGCGCAAGGCCATTGAACGCCTGGGCATCGCGCCGATGACCTCGATGTTCCAGAACGGCGAGAATGATCGCCGGCTGTCCGACGATTTCCGCCCGGAAATCCACGACTCCGACGGACTGGCCATGCACACCGGCACCGGCGAGTGGATCTGGCGGCCCCTGCTCAACCCGCACTATATCCGCGTCAACTCATTCCTCGACGACAAGCCGCGCGGTTTTGGCCTGCTGCTGCGCGATCGCGACTTTGCCAACTACCAGGACGATGGCGCGTTCTACAACAAGCGGCCCTCGCTGTGGGTCGAGCCACTCGGCGATTGGGGCAAGGGCGCGGTGCAGCTGATCGAGATTCCCACCCCGGACGAGACTTTCGACAACATCGTCGCCTTCTGGAACCCGGCCGAGCCGGCGCAACCGGGGCGGGAAATGCGCTTCGACTATCGCCTGTACTGGGGCGAACGGCCACCGGTACAACCCGAACTCGCCACGGTCGTCGCCACGCGCATCGGCGCCGGCGGCATCCCTGGGCAGAAGAAAACCGTGCCGATGCGCAAGTTCGTGATCGATTTCCAGGGTGGACGGCTGCCGCGCCTGCCGCAGGATGCCAAGGTCGAAGTCGTGATCAACGCTTCGCGCGGCGAGATTCGCGACGCCGCCGCCCGGCCGATTCTGGAATCCCCTCTGTGGCGCTGCCACTTCGACCTGATCGCCCGAGGTCCCGAACCGATCGACCTGCGCTGCTACCTGCGTGATGCCGACGGCGCGCTCAGCGAGACCTGGCTGTATCAATGGTCGCCGCTGCCGTCAGAGCACGGCTGACCGGCGCCGCAGCTCGCAACCCGAGGCCAGCCGGTGCGCGTGGCGGGTGGTCTCGGGCAGGCGATAGCGCGTGCAGCAGGCCATCACATACTCGATTGCAGTCGCCAAACTGACGCGGTGGCCGGGCGAAACGTACAACGGCTTGACGCCCGGCCGGCTGCGCAGCACCGCGCCGATGATCTCGGTGCCGGCGCGCAGCGCTGTCCAGGCACCGCGCGGGTTGGGCGCTTCGTCGTGGCTGCCGCACAGCCGGGTCTTGGCCACGCCGATGGCCGGAATATCCACCAGCAGGCCCAGATGGCTGGCGATGCCCAGACGGCGCGGATGGGCGATGCCCTGACCATCGCAGAGCAGCAGGTCCGGCGGCTGGCGCAACTGCTCCAGCGCCATCAGTACCGCCGGCAGTTCGCGAAATGCCAGCAGGCCGGGCACATAGGGAAAGGTGGTTGGCCGGCGGGCGATCGCGGTTTCCAGCAACTCCAGTTCCGGAAAGCTCAGCACCGCCACCGCCGCCCGGGTCACCGTACCTTCAGCCTCAAAACCGACATCCACGCCCGCCACCCGTCGCACCGGACCGAGCCGGTCGCTCAGTTCCAGATGGGTGCGCAGTTCGCGCTGTGCGGCAATCGCCTCGGTCGGACTCAGCGTCCAGGAAGGATGCGGAATTGGGTTCATCTGGTAAGTTTATTCATCCGGCCGGCGCGGTTAAACTGGCGCCCCTTTCGCCAATCCGCTCGGCATCACAAGGCATCACCATGCGCCAACTCAAACTCGGCATCCCCAAGGGCAGTCTGGAAAATTCGACCCTCGCGCTGTTCGGCCAGGCCGGCTGGACCATCAGCCCACACAGCCGTAACTATTTCCCGACCATCGACGACCCGGAAATCCGCTGCGCCCTGGTGCGCTCTCAGGAAATGGCGCGCTATGTAGCTAATGGCATTCTCGATGCGGGTCTGACCGGACTGGACTGGATCCTGGAAAGCGAAGCCGACGTGGTGGAAATCGGCGAACTGAGCTACTCGAAAAGCTCCGACCAGCCGGCGCGCTGGGTGCTGATCGTGCGTGAAGACTCGCCGATCCGCTGCCTGGAAGACTTGGCCGGCAAGCGCAT
>OFRV01000053.1_pt1 | contig 17389 bp, 20 predicted proteins | sample 1543231 | NCBI WGS metagenome assembly OFRV01 (sample SAMN05442499, study PRJEB24371) | freshwater metagenome | isolation source: Freshwater Lake | place: Canada: Niagara | collected 2013-08-21 | reverse complement strand
CGGCGGGTTTTACGTGTTCTTCCGGGTCTTCTTGACACAACCGCATACCCTAACCGAAAGTGATTTTATCATGACCCCGCGCGACGTTCACGGTGAAGCAGCCTGCGGATTCGCCCGCGCGCGCTCTGCTCCGTTGCGCTACGCAACCGGGCTCGGGGGGCGTCATCCATCCATGGATTCCTTCAACGCTACTCTAGCGAAATCCTGCCCCAGCAGAAGGTCCCATCACAATGAAATATTGCAGCCAGTGCGGCGCGCCGGTCAGCATGCGCGTTCCCGAGGGCGATCACCTGCCCCGGCATATCTGTGACGCCTGCGACACGGTGCATTATCAGAATCCAAAAATCGTCGCCGGTTGTATTCCGGAATGGCAGGGACGCATCCTGCTGTGCCGGCGGGCGATTGAGCCACGCTATGGCCTGTGGACGTTGCCGGCCGGTTTCATGGAGAACCATGAGTCCGCAGTAGCAGCGGCAGCCCGCGAGGCGCGCGAGGAAGCAAATGCCGTGGTGGAGGATCTGCGCCTGTATGGTCTGTACTCGCTGGTGCATGTCAGTCAGGTTTATCTGATGTTTCGTGGTCGTCTCAAGGACGGCCAGGCCAGCGCCGGTGCCGAGACCCTGGAACTGCGCCTGTTCGCTGAGGAGGATATTCCCTGGAATGAGCTGGCGTTTACGGTGGTTGAGGAAACCCTGCGCCAGTATTTCGCTGAGCGCCGCCAGGGGGCGTTCAGCGTGCATGTTGGCGATATTATTCGCACCACGGACAATCAGATGCACATCCACCGCTATGCCGGAGTGTGACCGGGCTATAGTTGCGGTACGGACCCGGTTGTGGTCTGGTCTGTGGAGGTGGAACATGAAACCGTACCTGATTGTTGTTGAGGAACCGGCTTCCGGAGCGCTGCGCAATGTCGCCGTGATCCGCGCCGAGAACGAGCAGCAGGCGGAAAGCGGCGCGCGACGCCTGTTTCCCGGCCTGCCTGAGCAGGATCTATGTCTATACGATATTCACGAATTGAATCGCGATTACCCCGACGGCTGGGTTTTTGCCGAATGAGGCTGATTCTGGCAGGTCCGCTAGGGCGCGTGGTCCCTGAACGGAGGGTGGAACGTGGATCCACACGGTGATGACCATGGCAGCGCCGCTGCGGACCCGGCCAGTGCGCGACATGTCGCGTATGGCGCTGAGGAGGCGCCTGTCGAGCTGTGGAGTGCCCGGGATCAGGTCGCGCATGAGCAGACGCTGGGGGCTATCGATGCCGACATGGCCGCGCTGCATACGCGTTGCATAGCGCTGCGCCAGCGGATCGAGCCGCTGTGGGAGCGGTTCTTGACGCTGAGCCTGGAGCAGATCCTGGCGCATCAGGTGCGTGCTTTTCTGGAGCCGCTGCTGGATGCCGTGCAGGATGTCAATGTCGCGCTGGTCGCGGCCGATTGCGAGCTGGATCGGTTGCGCCGGCGCATTGGCGAGCAGCAGCGCCTGCTGGATGAGTGGGTGATACAACTGGAGCCGTTGGCGCACCGCACGTCGACCCAGAGCTATCTGGGCATGATGCTGGCGCGGGTGGAACGGCTGGAGGCGGCGCTGTATAGCGGTGGTCCACTGGCGGTTGAGGAGCTGGCTATTGACCTGCGCTACCTGCGCATCCGCCTGCGCACCACGCGCGCGGCGCTCGAAGCCGCCAATGACAATGCACAATTGCGCGGCCTGGCAGCAGCCACCGCCGCACGCCTGCTTGAAGCCGACAGCCTGAAGGCGGAAGTAGCGGCCTTGACAGCGCGCGGCGAGTGCCTGAGTGAGCTGTGCCGCTACTGGCTGATGTATCTGCAGATCACCGGCCTCGCCGACGGGGATTGAGCTACCCGGCCTCGTCGGCACGCTGTTAGCGGATTTATAGGACCCGTGCGCTCAGCACGCCCTGCACAGCGGCGATCTGCGTGACCACCTCGGGCGCTACCGCGCCATCGGTATCCACCACGGTGCAGGCGATTTCGCCCCGCGACTTGTTCAGCATGTCGAGGATATTGATGCCGGCGGTGGAAATCGCGTTGGAAATCCGCTCGATCATATGCGGCACGTTAGCGTTGACGATGACCAGGCGCGGCCCGCCGTTGCGCGGCATGGCAACTTCCGGGAAGTTCACCGAGTTATGCACCGTGCCGTTTTCCAGGTAATCGCGCACCTGATCAGCCACCATGATCGCGCAGTTATCCTCGGCCTCGCCGGTGGAGGCGCCCAGATGCGGCAGCATGATGACGCGCGGATGGTCTTTTAAGCGGTTGGTGGGGAAGTCGCAGACGTAGGCTTTCAGCTTGCTGGCCTGCAGGGCATCGTGCAGCGCCTCTTCATCCACGACGCCCTCACGCGAGAAGTTGAGCAGGGTCAGGCCCGGCTTGGCGTTCTTGAGCAATTGCGCGTTGATTAGATGCCGGGTAGCGTCGTTCAGCGGCACATGCAGGGTGATGAAGTCAGCCTGCGCTGCCATCTCGTTGACGCTCAGCACCTGCTCGACCTGCGAGGACAACTGCCAGGCATTGCTGACCGTGATGTGCGGATCGTAGCCAATCACGCGCATGCCCAGCGCCCGCGCCGCGTTGGCGACCTTGACGCCGATCGCGCCCAGGCCGATCACGCCCAGGGTGCGGTTGGGCAGTTCAAAACCGACAAACTGCTTCTTGCCGGACTCAACCTGCTTGGACAGTTCCGCATCGCTGCCCTGCAGCTTGCGGGCATAGTCCCAGGCCGGGCAGATATTGCGTGCCGCCAGCAGCATGCCGGCCAGCACCAGTTCCTTGACCGCGTTGGCATTAGCGCCGGGTGCGTTGAACACGCAAATGCCCCGGGCGGTCATCTGTGCGACGGGAATATTGTTGACCCCGGCCCCGGCGCGCCCAATCGCCTTCAGGCTGGCCGGCACCGGCCAGTCGTGCATGCTGTAGGAACGCAGCAGCACAGCATCGGGATTCTGGATTTCCGAGGCGATCTCATAGCGGTTGCGGGGCAGGCGCTCCAGACCGGAAACGCTGATGTTGTTCAGAGTGAGAATCTTGTACATGACGGGGCAACCTGTTTCCTGAAAAAGAACACCCCGGACGCGCCCGCCCGGGGTTAAAGACATGGAGCGAGCAGCGGGTTAAGCGTGGCGCTTCTGGAAATCGGCCATGAAGTCGACCAGCGCCTGCACACCTTCCAGCGGCATGGCGTTGTAGATGCTGGCGCGCATGCCGCCAACCGAGCGGTGCCCGGCCAGCGTGACCAGTCCGGCGGCCTTGGCCTCGGCCAGGAAGGGCTTGTCCAGCGCCGCATCGGGCAGGGTGAAGGGCACGTTCATCCACGAGCGATAGGCCGGATCAACCGGATTCTTGTAGAAACCGGATTCATCGATGGCCTTGTACAGCAGCCCGGCCTTGGCCTGGTTGCGCGCGGCGATGGCGCTCAGGCCGCCCTGCGCCTTCATCCACTGGAACACCAGCCCGGCGATGTACCAGGCATAGGTCGGCGGGGTGTTGTACATCGAGCCTTCCTTGGCCATGACCGCGTAGTCGAGCATGGTCGGGGTGCCGGCTACGGTCTGGCCGAGCAGGTCCTCGCGCACGATGACCAGGGTCAGGCCCGCCGGACCGATGTTCTTCTGCGCGCCGGCATAGATCAGCCCAAAGCGGCTGACATCCACCGGCCGCGACAGCAGGGTCGAGGAGAAGTCCGCGACCAGCGGCACGTCCGCATCGGGCACCGTGTGCAGTTCGACGCCGCCGATGGTCTCGTTGGGCGTGTAGTGCAGATAGGCGGCCTCGGCATCGCATTTCCAGGTCTCACGCGCCGGCACGGTGCTGAAGTTGACCGCTTCGGAACTGGCGACTACGTTGACCTGGGCGAATTTCTTGGCCTCGGAAATCGCCTTCTTCGACCACATGCCGGTATTGAGATAATCGGCTTTGGTCTTGCCACGCAGCAGGTTCAGGGGGATCGCCGCGAACTGGCTGGACGCGCCGCCCTGCAGGAACAGGACCTTGTAATTCGCCGGGATGGCGAGCAGTTCGCGCAGGTCAGCCTCGGCCTGTTCGGCGATGGCGACGAATTCCTTGCCGCGATGGCTCATTTCCATCACGGACATGCCGGAACCGCGCCAGTCGAGCATCTCGGCCTTGGCCTGTTCCAGAACCGCCTCGGGCAACTGGGCGGGACCCGCGCTGAAATTGTAGGGACGTGGCATTCAGTTAATCCTCGTTCAAGTCGGGCGGCTGGCCGGGACGGGCGCGGTACCCGCGTGCGCCAGCGGGGCGGAAATCCGCAAAATAAAAAATGCACCGCAGCAAAAAATGCGGTGCATTTTATCAGGCTTTTGCGCGAAAGACCCCGTCCTTACTTCGGCTGCGCTCAGTACCAGTCAGGGCGGGGATGTAGAGCGTGGCGCTTCAGCTATACTGGCTATGTCGGCCATCGCGATTACGCCACCGACGGCAGTTCGCTCTTTGGCAATTTAAGATTTACGGTTCTGCCTAAAAGATAGGCAGGTAAAATCTTAATCGCGTTCAAAAGCATTGGTTTTGGCCGACCTGTCGCCGGTCGGTTGTGCCACCGGTGCGGCGTGCTGCACCGGGGCGATCAGAGAGCATTCAGTGTTCTCGGTACGGGGCATCGTACCCTCTACAGAGGAATCCTCGCCCTTTAGGGCGGGGAGGATGTCAAACCAGATCAGGCCCGTATTGCGCTGCATCAGCGGCGCCGGCAACGGCTACAGCATGTTCAGCTCCAGTTTGGCGCGCATCGACATTCGCTCCGGAGTCCATGGCGGCTCCCAGACCAGCTCGACCTTGACCGATTCCACACCGCCCTGATGGCGGACGGCGTTTTCCACCCATTCCGGCATCGAGCCGGCCACCGGGCAGCCGGGTGCCGTCAGGGTCATGTGCACCTCGGCGTGGTTGTTCAGGGCGTCGAGGTTCAGTTCGTAGATCAGGCCCAGTTCGTAGATATCCACTGGAATTTCCGGATCATAGACGGTCTTCAGCGCGGCGATGACCCGCGCCTCCATCTCGTCGACATCGGGCGCGGCAAGGGCTTCGGCGGTCGCGGTCATGGCAGCTCTCCTGACGGGTGACGGGGTTTACTCGGTGGCGACCGGCTGCTGGTGCTCCTGCAGCGCCGCGCGCACCGCGTGCCAGGCCAGTGTGGCGCACTTGACCCGACTGGGATAATCGCGCACCCCGGCCAGCACGCCGAGCTTGCCCAGGCCCTTGGGGCAGTCGCATTCGCCGGTGACCACGTTATGGAAGGCCTCGAACAGATGCTCGACCTCGACAACCGATTTGCCCTTGAGGGCTTCGGTCATCAGGGAAGCGGATGCGCTGGAAATGGCGCAGCCAGCGCCCTGGAAGGCGATGTCCCGGATCACACCGTCCTGAATATCCAGGAACACGCTGACCCGGTCACCACAGAGCGGATTGACGCCATCGGCGCGGTGGGTCGCCTGCTCGATAATGCGGAAATTGCGGGGGCGCTTGTTGTGGTCCAGGATCACTTCCTGGTAGAGATCGCGCAGATCGCTCATGCGAACAACTCCTTGACTTTACAGAGAGCTTTGATCAGGGCATCCACCTCGTCGTGGGTGTTGTACACCGCGAACGAGGCACGCGCGGTCGCCGGCACGCCATAGCGCTGCATCACCGGCTGGGCGCAGTGATGACCGGCGCGGATGGCGACGCCCTCGCGATCGAGAATGGTGCCGATGTCGTGGGGGTGAACGCCTTGCAGGGTGAATGCCACCAGCGCCGCCTTGTCGCGCGCCGTGCCCATGATGTGCAGGCCGGGAATCTCGTTCAATTGCTCAGTGGCGTAGTCCAACAGAGCGTGTTCATGGGCAGAAACAGTGTCCAGCCCAATCGCATTCAGCCAGTCCAGCGCCGCGCCCAGGCCGATCACCCCGGCGATGTTGGGCGTGCCGGCTTCGAACTTGTTGGGCAGGTCGGCGTACTCGGTTTTCTCGAAGGTCACCAGGCGGATCATGTCGCCGCCACCTTGATAGGGTGGCATGGCCTCCAGCAGCGCCTTCTTGCCATACAGCACGCCTACGCCGCTTGGGCCATAGAGCTTGTGGCTGGAGAAGGCGTAGAAGTCGCAATCCAGCGCCTGCACATCCACCGCCAGATGCGGCACGGACTGCGCGCCATCGACCAGCACCGGAATGCCGCGGGCATGGGCCAGATCAATCAGGGTTTTGGCCGGGTTCAGCGTGCCGAGGGCGTTGGAGAGATGGACAAAGGCCACCAGCCTGACCCGGCCACTGTTCAGCAGCCGCTCGTATTCTTCGAGAATCAGCTCGCCGGCATCCGTGAACGGTGCCACCTTCAGCAGTGCCCCGCTGCGCTCGCACAGCATCTGCCAGGGCACGATGTTGGAATGGTGTTCCATGGCGGTGATGAGGATTTCGTCACCGGCCTTGACGGTGCTGCCGCCGAAGCTGCTGGCCACCAGATTGATGCTTTCGGTGGTGTTGCGGGTGAAGATGATTTCCTGAACGTGGGCGGCGTTGAGAAAGGCCCGGACCTTCTCGCGCGCACCTTCGTAGGCCACTGTCGAACGTTCCGACAGCAGGTGCACGCCGCGATGGATGTTGGCGTAGTAGTCGCTGTAGCAGTCGCTGATAGCGTCGATCACCGCCTGCGGTTTTTGCACCGAGGCGGCATTGTCCAGGTACACCAGCGGCTTGCCATGCACCCGCTGGCGCAGGATCGGAAAGTCGGCGCGGATGCGGGCCAGATCAAGGGTCGGAGTCAGCGCGCTGGGCAGTGCGTGCGGGGCGCTCATGCGGGTCGATCTCCAGTCAGGGTATCCAGGGCCAGCCGCTCGGCCAGCACCCCGGCCAGCCGCTCGCGCAGCGGCACCAGTTGAATGCGATCCAGGCTGTCGTTGGCGAAGGCGTGAATCAGCAGCATGCGCGCCTCGGCAGCGGGAATGCCCCGGGCGCGCAAATAGAATTCGGCGTCGGGGTCGAGGAAGCCGGTGCTGGAACCGTGGCTGCACTTGACGTCGTCGGCGAGAATTTCCAGACGCGGATTGGCCTGGGCCTGGGCCTGGCGCGACAGCAGCAGGTTGCGGCTGAGCTGGCGGGCGTCGGTTTTCTGCGCGTGCTGGCTGACGTGGATCAGGCCGTCGAACACCGCCCGTGCCTGGCCGTCGAGGACGCTTTTGAAAAGCTGTTCGCTGCTGCCCTGCGGCTGGGCGTGATTAATGCGGACATGCACAGCGCTGAACTGGCGGTCACGGCCCATGATCAGGCCGTTGAGCGTGCAATGTGCACCCGTGTCGTCCAGCACGGTTTCCAGATCGCAGCGAGCCAGTTGACCACCAAAGCCGAGCAGGTGCAGATGCGCGGTGCTATCGCGTTGCTGGCGCAGGCGCAGGCTGCCGAGGTGAACGGCCTGTGGCGCTTCCTCCTGCACCTGATGGTAATGCAGGGTGGCGCCGGCGCCGAGTTCGATTTCCGCCAGCGGCGTATCCAGATAGCGGTCCGTACCGCGATACTCGACCACGACGCTGGCCTGGGCGCCGTCTTCGAGCACCAGCAGCAGGCGCGGTTGCAGGTGCATGTCGCCGCCGCTGGCGTGGAACACCAGATGAATCGGCGTGTCCAGCGTCGTGCCGCGCGGCAGGTGAATAAAGGCGCCATCCTCCCAGAACGCACCATTGAGCGCAGCGAACGGGTGCTGATCGAGGCCCGGCACTTGATCCAGCCAGGGTTCGATGCGCTCGGGGTGGGTGCGCAGCGCCTGGCCGAGGCTGGCGACCAGCGTCTGGCCGGGCAGATCACCCAGCCGCGACAGCGCCGGTGCGAACCGGCCATTGACGAACACCAGCCGCTGCGTCGGCATATCCAGGGTCGGCAGGGTTCCGGCATCGACCGGTGCCGCACTGGGCGCGTGCCAGGCGATGGCCTGCGGGGCGCTCAGGTCGGTCAGCCGCCAGGCTTCCTGCTGGCGCGTGGGCAGGCCTAGCTGTTCAAAACCGGCGAACGCGGCGCGGCGGCGCTGGATGAACACGTCGGGGTCATGGCGCTGCGCCAGAAAGGCGGCGAAGCGATCGCGATAGGGATCGGTGAACTGCGCGGCGACGGCGGTCATGGCATCGTCTCTCAGGCCGCCGCCCGGCGCGCCCGGCCCGGCTCCTCGTTGTACAGGGCATAACCCTGATCTTCCAGTTCCAGGGCCAGTTCCTTGCCGCCGGAGTGGGCAATCTTGCCGTTCACCAGCACATGGACATGATCCGGGACGATGTAATCGAGCAGGCGCTGGTAATGGGTGATGACCAGGAAGCCACGGTCCGGATTGCGCAGGGCGTTGACGCCGTCGGCCACCACTTTCAGCGCGTCGATGTCCAGCCCGGAATCAGTCTCGTCGAGCACCGCAAAGCGCGGCTGCAGCACCGCCATCTGAAAGACTTCGTTGCGCTTTTTCTCGCCTCCGGAAAAGCCTTCATTCACCGAGCGCTTGAGCATCGACTCATCCATCTTCACCAGGGCCATGCGCTCCTGAACCAGTTCCCAGAAATCCATGGCATCGACTGCGGGCTCACCGCGATATTTGCGCACCGCATTGACCGCTGCCTTGAGAAAATACAGATTGGCCACGCCGGGAATTTCCACCGGATATTGAAAGGCCAGGAATAATCCCTCGCAGGCACGGGTTTCCGCCGGCATATCCAGCAGGTTCTTGCCATCGAACAGAATTTCACCCTGCGTGACGGTATAGCCTTCGCGCCCGGCAATGACATTGGCCAGCGTGCTCTTGCCCGAGCCATTCGGGCCCATGATGGCGTGAGTCTCGCCAGGCCGGATACTCAGATCGATGCCCTTGAGAATCTCCCGGCCTTCGACGGTGACGTGCAGATTGCGGATTTCCAGCATGGGATTCATATCCTCGGTTCTTGGCTTGCGCTGTTCAGTGATGCTCAGCCGACGCTGCCTTCCAGCTTCAGCTCGATCAGTTTTTGTGCCTCGACGGCGAATTCCATCGGCAATTCCTTGAATACATCCTTGCAGAAACCATTGACGATCAGGCTGACTGCGTCCTCGGCACTGATGCCGCGCTGCTTGCAATAGAAAATCTGGTCATCACTGATTTTCGAGGTGCTGGCTTCATGGGCAACCTGGGCGCTGGGATTGTGCACGTCGATATACGGAAAGGTGTGCGCGCCGCAGCGGTCGCCCATCAGCAGTGAATCGCACTGCGAATAATTGCGCGCGTTCTCGGCGGTCGGCAGGATTTTCACCAGTCCGCGATAGGCATTCTGGCCATGGCCGGCGGAAATACCCTTGGAAACAATGGTGCTGCGGGTATTCTTGCCGATGTGGATCATCTTGGTGCCGGTATCGGCCTGCTGATAATCACGGGTCAGGGCGACGGAATAGAATTCACCGACCGAGTTTTCGCCGCGCAGGATGCAACTGGGGTATTTCCAGGTAATCGCCGAACCGGTCTCGACCTGAGTCCAGGAAATCTTGGAATCACGGCCCTTGCACAGGCCGCGCTTAGTGACGAAGTTGTAAATGCCGCCCTTGCCGTCCTTGTCGCCCGGATACCAGTTCTGCACCGTGGAATATTTGATCGTGGCCTTATCCAGCGCGATCAGTTCCACAACCGCCGCATGCAACTGGTTTTCGTCACGCTGAGGCGCGGTGCAACCTTCGAGATAGGAGACATAAGCGCCTTCGTCGGCAATGATCAGCGTCCGCTCGAACTGCCCGGTATTGCTGGCGTTAATGCGGAAATAGGTGGACAGCTCCATCGGACAGCGCACGCCCGGCGGGATATAGACGAAGGAGCCGTCGGAGAATACTGCCGAGTTCAGGGTGGCGTAGTAATTGTCACGATAGGGCACCACCGTGCCCAGATATTTGCGCACCAGTTCAGGATGTTCGCGCACCGCTTCCGAGAATGAGCAGAAGATGATGCCCTTTTCCGCCAGCTTGCCCTTGTAGCTGGTCGCGACCGATACCGAGTCGAACACCGCATCGACAGCGACGCCGGCCAGGAAAGCCTGTTCCGCCAGCGGAATACCGAGCTTTTCATAGGTGCGCAGCAGTTCCGGGTCGACTTCATCCAGGCTTTTCGGGCCATCGCCTTTCTGCTTGGGCGCGGCATAGTAGGAAATAGCCTGATAGTCGATCGGCGGATAGTGCACCCGCGCCCAGGTCGGTTCGCGCTGGGTCAGCCAGTGACGGAAGGCTTCCAGCCGCCAGGCCAGCAGCCAGTCCGGTTCCTGTTTCTTGGCCGAGATCAGCCGGATGACGTCTTCGTTCAGCCCCGGTGCTACGGTGTCCTGTTCGATATCGGTGACAAAACCGTATTTGTAATCGCTGTTGGCCAGACCTTCGAGAGTGGACGTGCTGTCGGTCATGTCGGGATTCCTGTGTGCAGAATTCGGCGGCTTAGATGGGGCGGTCGAGGTGATGCGCGCCGGTCGGATGGAGCGAGTGAAAGTGCAGCGGACGCGGTGGGTTGGGCTGGCTGAGGTCGTCCAGGCTGATATCTTGCAACGCGGTGTAAATCGCCTGATTGATGCGGGGCCAATGGCCGCTGACTTCGCAATGCTCCTGGCGTGCGCAGCCGTCATGGTGCTCGCTGCTGCATTCGGTGATGGCCAGCGGTCCTTCCAGGGCGCCGATAATATCGGCAGCGGAAATCTCGCTGGCCGGTCGTGCCAGGCTGTAGCCACCCTGCGCACCGCGTTGCGAGTTGAGTAGACCGGCCCGGGTCAGGGCCTTGAGGATCTTACCGACCATCGGCAGTGGCAATCGACGCTGCTGCGCCAGAGCAGCAGCGCTGCGTGGCTGGCCTTCGGCCTGGGCCAGTCCGGTCATCAGCAGAATGCCGTAGTCGGCTTCCCGGGTGATGCGAATCATGAACACTCCGCACGGTTGCTCTAATCAGTACTGGATTAGTTCTATTTGTGGCTAGAATAGTTCCAAAAACGGCGCTTGCCAAGAGGGGGCAGTATTAGCGGGAGGGCGACGGGTGCAGGTGATCGGGGTGCATCTATCCGGCGGCGGCGATCAGCGCCAACACCCTGGCCCAGCCGCTGCTCCGGATTGCAACAGCAGCATGGGCCAGTTCAATACGGTTGCCAGCCACCGCATCCGGCCCGTAGGGATGCAGATGCGGGTGATCGCCATGGGCGTGCGTGGCCAGCGGGATGCGCGCTCAGGCGTTCAACAGCGCCTTGATCTCTTCAATCGACAGCACCTTGCCAGCGCTCCTGATCTGGCCGTTCACTGCCAATGCCGGTGTACGGGTTACGCCGGCGTCAATGATGGCGTTCATATCGGTGACTTTCTCCAGTTCATACTCCAGTCCCAGCGCCTGCGCGGCGGCTTCCGTGTGTTGACCGAGGGTCTTGCATTTCGCGCAACCGCTACCGAGAACCTGAAACTTGATCATGGCTTGCCCTCCTCAGGGATAGAATGCACCGAACACCACGCCGGTCAGTGTCGCCATGACCACCACCAGCGAACAATACACTGCAGTCTTTTGCGTACCGAGAATGCTGCGAATCACCAGCATGCTCGGCAGGGACAGGGCCGGGCCGGCCAGTAGCAGCGCCAGTGCTGGACCCTTGCCCATGCCCGCGCCGATCAGACCCTGCACAATCGGCACTTCAGTCAGGGTAGCGAAGTACATGAACGCCCCGACCAGCGCGGCCAGGAAATTGGCGGCCAGCGAATTGCCACCCACCGCTGCGCTGACCCACGCAGACGGGATGATGCCTTCATGACCGGGCCGGCCCAGCAGGAACCCGGCCAGCAATACCCCGCCCAAGAGCAATGGCATAATCAGCTTAGCGAAATCCCAGGTCTGACCGAGCCATTCCTCGCCCTCGCCGGGTTGCAGCGCAGCAGTCAGGGTCAGGCCGATCAGCCCGGCGCTGAACACCAGTTCAGGGTGATGCGGAACCAGCGCGGCCAGGATGGCAACGGCGGCAGCCGTGATCGCTAAGGGTTGCCAGTTCCAGTTCCAGCGCCAGATCAGCAACCCGGCCAGACCCGCACTCGCCAGTGCTGTCAGGGGCCATTTCCAGGCGAAGATCGTGTGCCAGATGGCGCTATCTTCAGCACTGGCCGGCGCCCAGTTGGCCAGCACCAGCACCGCAATCATCAGCGCGAAAAAACCCGCCGTATCGCTCAGGGGCCGCCCTTCATCGGCACCCAGCACAAACCCTTGCTGATTCGCGGCCCGCGTCTGTTCTTCACGCCGGTAAATCCAGTGCATGATCAGACCGATCACCAGCGCGAAGCTGATCGCGCCCACCGCCCGCGCCACCCCCAGTTCCACGCCGAGAATCTTGGCGGTCAGCACGATGGCCAGCACATTGATCGCCGGACCGGAATAGAGAAAGGCAATCGCCGGTCCCAGCCCCGCGCCACGCCGGTAAATGCCGCCAAACAGCGGCAGCACGGTGCAGGAACACACCGCCAGAATCGACCCGGACACCGAGGCAACACCGTAAGCGGCAACCTTGCGGGCGGCGGGACCGAGGTATTTCATCACCGCGTCCTGGCTGATGAACACCGCAATCGCGCCGGCAATAAAAAAGGCCGGCACCAGGCATAGCACCACATGTTCGCGGGCGTACCAATTCAGCAGCGCCAGCCCTTCCAGAACGGCGTTATCGAAGCGCGCCGTACCGACCGGCATGAAGAACACCAGCAGAAACACGCTGATGATGCCGCCCAGCCATTTGCATTCGGTCGGGTGGTCCTGTACCAGGGTGCGTAATCGTTGCAGGGTATGGGTCAGGGCAGGCGTTGTAGAACCGGTTGACATGATGCAGTCCCTCAAGGATGCGTGACCTCGTGCGGTGCACGCCAGATCAGCCAGCTCAGCCGCGCTAGCAGCACCGCGCCGACCGCGCACAGTACCGCACCGATCAGCAGCAGCGCTGGATCAAAATCAATGGCTTCCAGGTTGGGCATGCGGATTGCGTATACCGCGACCTCGATGAACAGCCCTACCAGGAGCAGCAACAGACCGTAGCCGTGGCAATGGTGGTCGATGCGACTTTGCATCGGGGTCAGATCCGCCGGATAGACGCCAAAGAAGCGCAGCAAGGTTTCCCGTTCCTCCAGAGCCACGCCCAGTGCCACCAGAATGGTGCCAAGTCCTTCCAGAATATCTTCCATGCGATGCTGCAAGATGCTCACTTGCGGCACGCTGACCAGCACCTCGTAAACCCCTTGAATCAGCAGCAGAATCAGCAGGATGTTCACGATATTCATGGCGGTGCGGCTGGTCAGGGTACGCAGCACGATTCGGGACATGGCGGCAACCTTGTAAATGGTTTTCAGGGAGGCCCGATTGTGCCTAGTGAACCGTATGTGGTCGAGGACGCGCGCCGCTTGCACTGTTCAGCGGGGCGATAAATCAGCCTCGTACCAGCCCTTGGATGAATTGACCACCTTCACCACCAGCAGCATCACCGGCACCTCAATCAGCACGCCGACCACGGTTGCCAGCGCCGCGCCGGATTCAAAACCAAACAGGCTGATCGCGGCGGCAACGGCCAGCTCGAAGAAATTGGACGCGCCGATCAAGGCCGAGGGGCAGGCAACGCTATGCTTCTCACCTAAAAGGCGATTGAGCCAATAGGCCAGGGCGGAATTAAAAAACACCTGAATCAGAATCGGCACTGCCAGCAGGGCGATAATCAGCGGTTGCTTTAGAATCGCCTCGCCCTGAAAAGCGAACAGCAGCACCAGCGTGGCCAGCAAGGCAGCAATCGACCAGGGGCCGATTTTTGCCATGGTCGCGTCGAAAGCGGCCGGTCCACGGGCCAGCAGGGCCTTGCGCCAGAACTGGGCCAACAGCACGGGAATGACGATATAGAGCAGGACCGAGGTCAGCAGCGTATCCCAGGGTACCGTGATCGCTGAGATGCCGAGCAGGAAGGCGACGAGTGGTGCAAAGGCAAACACCATGATCGTGTCGTTCAGCGCCACCTGCGAGAGCGTGAACAGCGGGTCGCCATTGGACAGGCGGCTCCAGACAAACACCATGGCGGTGCAGGGCGCCGCTGCCAGCAGAATCAGGCCGGCGATATAACTATCGATCTGGTCCGCCGGCAACAGCGGGGCAAACAGGTGGCGGATGAATAGCCAGCCGAGCAAGGCCATCGAGAATGGCTTGATCAGCCAGTTGATGAACAGGGTGACGCCGATTCCCCGGACATGTTGCCGGACTTCATGCAATGCCCCGAAATCGACCTTCATCAGCATCGGGATAATCATCACCCAAATCAGTAGGCCGACCGGCAGATTAACTTGGGCAATCTGCAGATGCCCGATGGCCTGGAACAGAGCGGGTGCGACTTGTCCCGCCAGAATCCCGGCGACAATGCACAGAAACACCCAAACGGTCAGATAGCGATCGAAAACGCTCATGTGACCGGTGGCGGCTTTGTCGCTGACTGCGCAGACCGCATTCATGATGCCGTGTCCAGCACGGTCTGGCCGATGTCATCGAGCCGGGCCTGCAGTGTGAGCCTGTCCAGCGAAGGGATTGGCAGGCTGGTAAAAATCCGGATGCGGTTTTCCAGTTCACGGAAGGCGCTGCGAAAGGCCAGCATCTTCAGGGCATCGTCACCTTCCGCCGCTGCCGGGTCGGCTACGCCCCAGTGCGCGGTCAGCGGTTGCCCCGGCCAGAATGGGCAGACTTCGCCGGCGGCGTTGTCACAGACCGTGAACACGAAATTCAGTGTCGGCGCATCGGGCGTAGCGAACTCGTCCCAGCTCTTGCTGCGCAGGCCATCGGTGGGCAGGCCCTGCAGTTCCAGGAGCCGCAGCGCGTAGGGATTCACCCGGCCGGTGGGATGACTGCCGGCACTGAAGGCGCGGAAGCGGCCTTGGCCGTGGTGATTCATCAGCACTTCGGCGAGGATGCTGCGCGCTGAATTGCCGGTGCATAGAAACAGGACGTTGTAGGTTTTGTCGGGCATGGCGATAGGGCTCCGGGTCAGATTTTCCAGGGGAATAGTGCTGCTAGAGGGCATCGCGCAGCAGTGCTCGGTTAAATAGGCGAGCAGGTCGACGATCACCGCACAGCGCGCCTGATAGATCAGTTGCCGGCCCTCACGGCGACAGTCGAGCAGCCCGGCCTGTTGCAGGGTTTTCAGGTGAAACGACAGCGTCGCTAGCGGCAGGCCAAACGCTTCACCGATCTGCCCCGCCGGCTGCGGTCCGCTTTGGGCCAGATGGCGGAAAATACGCAGGCGGGTGTCCTGGGCCAGCGCGCTGAGCAGGGTTATGGCGGTTGATATTTCCATATTTCCAATTTTATCGAAATAAAAACTGGTGTCAAGTTTCCAAGAGCGGTCATCCCTAAGCTGGCGGGGATCCGGTGCGGTGTTTTGCTCGGTTGAAGCGATGTTGTGGTTGGAAAACGCGCCGCTGGTGGTCGAGGAGGCGCTTACCGCGCGCCGGCCCATCATTTGCAGTGATATTGGCGGCCTGAAGGAAAAGGTCGCTCCGGGCCGGGATGGTTTGCATTTCCGGGCGGGCGATTTCCACCATCTGGCGGATACGCTGAGCCGCGCCGCCACTGAAACGGCGCTGTGGCCGGCGCTGCAGGCCACGCTGCGGCCACCGACCCCCTTGGCCGAGAGTCTGGCCGGTCACGCGGCGCTCTACCAGTCCCTGCTGGACTGAGCCTTTTCGCCGCGCGGCGGCTGGGCACGGCAATGCCCCGTGACGAGGCTGGCGGACGTTCACGGACCGGCCGCGAACGTCCCGACGATCAACCCGCCTTACGCCCCGGCAGCACATCCTTAAGCTTGGCGTGAGCCTCGCGCAGCATCGCCTCAGTGGTAGCCCAATTGACGCAGGCATCAGTGACCGAGACGCCATACTTGAGCTGCTTGAGATCAGCGGGAATCGGCTGATTACCGGCACCGATATTGCTCTCGATCATCAGCCCGACGATGGAGCGGTTGCCTTCCATGATCTGATGCACACAGTCGCGCATCACCAGCGGCTGCATGGTCGGATCCTTGAAGGAATTGGCGTGGCTGCAATCGACCACGATGTTTTCCGGCAGCTTCTTGTCGCGCAGCGCTTTCTCACACAGGGCAATCGACACCGAGTCGTAGTTGGGCCGGTCGCCGCCGCGCAGCACCATATGGCCGTAGCGGTTGCCACCGGTGCGAATCACCGCCGACTGACCGAGCTGGTTGATGCCCAGAAAGCTGTGCGGGCTGGCGACCGACTGCAGGGCGTTGATCGCCACGTCCAGGCTGCCGTTGGTGCCGTTCTTGAAGCCGACCGGAGTGGACAGGCCGCTGGCGATTTCGCGGTGGGTCTGCGATTCGGTGGTGCGCGCGCCAATCGCCGTCCAGGTGATCAGGTCGTGGATGTACTGCGGGATGATCGGATCGAGCGCCTCGGTGCCGGCCGGCAGACCCATTTCCGCCAGATCGAGCAGCAGGCAGCGCGCGAGTTGCAGACCCTCCTCGATACGGAAGCTGTCATCCATGCGCGGGTCGTTGATCAAGCCCTTCCAGCCGACCGTGGTGCGTGGCTTCTCGAAATAGACGCGCATGATCACAAACAGGGTTTCCTGCACCTCATCAGCCAGGGCCTTGAGACGCAGGGCATAATCGCGGGCCGCGGCGACATCGTGGATCGAGCAGGGACCGACCACCACGAACAGCCGCGGATCCTGGCGATCGAGGATGTTCTGCACCACCTGGCGGCCTTCGAGCACGGTAATTTCAGCGGCCTCGCTCATCGGCAGGCGCTGCTTGATGTCATCGGGCGTCAGCAGCACATCCTGGGCGGTGACATTGATGTTGTTGATCAGATTGGGGCGCATGGGTTTTCCTGCACAGAGTGAACGGGGGAAGTCCGGTGTGGCGGGCGGCCAGGCCGCACCACGGTGCCACCGGCTGGAACGCGGAATGTTGAGTGAAACCTAAGGGAAAGCGCGGGATGGTGCAAGCCGTCCGTGGCGTGGTTCAGTCGCGCAGGCTCATGATGGGCCAGCCACAGGACCGGGCATGCTCGGTCAAGGTGGCATCAGGGTCAACCGCCACCGGGTAGCTCACCTGGCTGAGCAGGGGCAGATCATTGTGGGAATCGCTGTAGAACCAGCTTTGCGCCAGATCATGGCCGGTTCGCGCCAGCCACTCATGCAGCCGTACGACCTTGCCGTGCTGGAAACAGGGTGTACCAGTGGCGCGCCCGGTATAGCGCCCCTCGATCAGCTCCGGTTCGGTGGCCAGCAGGTGCGGCACGCCCAGGCGCGCGGCGATCGGCTCGGTGAGAAAGCGGTTGGTGGCGGTGATGATCAGCAGCACATCGCCGGTGGCACGGTGCCGCTCCAGCAGGGCCAGCGCCTTGGGC
>OFRV01000052.1_pt1 | contig 18125 bp, 16 predicted proteins | sample 1543231 | NCBI WGS metagenome assembly OFRV01 (sample SAMN05442499, study PRJEB24371) | freshwater metagenome | isolation source: Freshwater Lake | place: Canada: Niagara | collected 2013-08-21 | reverse complement strand
GACTGTTTCTGGTGAACCTCGGCACATCATACGCACCGGCCCGGAAGCCACCCGGACTTGAATTAAAAAGGCACCCCCTGCCCATGGCAGAGAGGTGCCTTTCAACGACTAAGCCTGCACCTTAGCGAAGGCCTCGATCACCTCTGCCGGCGCCTGAATCAACTCAATCAGCACACCCTCACCACACAACGGCGCAGCCTCATTACCCTTCGGGTGAATGAAGCACACATCAAAGCCCGCCGCGCCCTTACGGATACCGCCCGGCGTAAAGCGCATGCCCTGCGCAGTCAACCACTCCACCGCCGCCGCCAGGTTATCGATCCACAGACCGATATGGTTCAACTGCGGATCATGCACCTTCGGCGACTTGCCCGGATCGATCGGCTGCATCAAATCCACCTCCACCTTGAACGGACCCGAACCGATCGCCGCGATATCCTCATCAACGTTCTCGCGCTCACTGCGGAAATTGCCGGTCAAGGTCAGGCCCAGGGTCTCCACCCAAAGCCTGCTCAGCTTGCCCTTATCCAGCCCGCCGATGGCGATCTGCTGGATGCCCAGCACCTTAAAGGGTCGATCAGACATGGTGAACTCCTGAAAAATAAACACAAATTGAGAAATCGAACATCATGCTCAGGATGGGCGTTCACCCGTATCCGGGCAAACCCGCGCCCTCAGTATGTCATCCAGACCGCTGATTGCAACCGGACCGCTTCGCCACAGTTAGCCATTCTCAACACGGCATCGCGGCGCGCTTCGGGTATACTTTTCCGGTAACGCCTAACCCACGCGTTTCGTTTCCCCTGATGGAGGATCCGCATGTCAAACCAGCCTCTCGCCCCCGAGCAATCCACGGGCGCGACCACCCCAAACTTCAGCGAATTTCCCCCGGTTTCCTACGACGAATGGCGCAAGGCCGCTGAAAAGGCCCTCAAGGGCGCACCGTTCGAAAAGCGCCTGATCACCCGCACCTACGAAGGGATCAGCCTGCAACCGATCTATCGCCAGGAAGACATTCAGGGCCTGCCGCACCTGGACGGCCTGCCCGGCTTCGCCCCCTATGCACGCGGCGCCGACGCCCTCGGCTACGTGAGCCGAAGCTGGGACGTCGCCCAGGAACTGCCCTACGCCACACCGGCCACCTTCAACGCCGCCCTGCGCACCGACCTGGAACGCGGCCAGAACGCGATCAATCTGGTGCTCGACGCGCCCACCCTGGCCGGTCTCGACGCCGATGATCCGGCTGCCGCAAACGTCGGCGCCCATGGTCTATCGATCTCCAGCGTTGCCGACCTCGCCACCGCGCTGGCCGGCGTCGATCTGGCCAACACGCCCATCTACATCCAGGCCAGCACCAGCGCCCTGAGCTTCACCGCCCTGCTGGCAGCCCTGCTGCAACAACAGGGTCAATCACCGGCCGTGCTGCGCGGCGCCATCGGCATGGACCCGCTCGGCCAGCTCGCCCGCGATGGCCAATTGCCGCGCGATCTCGCCGGCATCTATGACGCCATGGCACAGCTCACCACCTGGGCTGCCAACCACGCGCCCCAACTGCAAACCCTCACCGTCCAGGGCCATCCCTATCACGACGGTGGCGCCAGCACCACTCAGGAACTGGCCTTTGCTCTGGCGACCGCAGTCGATTACATCCGCGCCCTGCAAAACCGCGGCCTGGACATCGACACCATCGCCCCGCGCATCCGTTTCGCACTGTCGATCGGCAGCAACTTCTTCATGGAAATCGCCCGGCTGCGCGCCGCGCGCCTGCTGTGGGCCAAGATCGTCATGGCCTTCGGCGGCAATGCCGAGTCGCAGAAGATGCACATCCACGCCCGTACCTCGGCCTGGAACCAGACTGTCTACGACCCGCACGTCAACCTGCTGCGCACCACCACCGAAGCCTTCTCCAGCGTGGTCGGCGGCTGCGACAGCCTGCACGTCTCGCCCTTCGACGAGCTGCTCGGCGCACCGGATGAATTCTCGCGGCGCATCGCCCGCAATACCCACATCATTCTGCGCGAGGAAAGCCACCTCAACCGCACCGTCGATCCCGCCGGCGGTTCCTGGTACGTCGAGACCCTGACCGACGCCGTGGCCCGCCAGACCTGGGACCTGTTCCAGGCGGTCGAAAAGCAGGGCGGCATGGCCCAGGCACTGGCCGCCGGCCAGCCGCAACGGCAGGTCGCCGAAACCGCCGCCGCGCGCGCCGCCAACATCGCCAAGCGCAAGGATGTGTTCGTCGGTACCAACATGTACCCGAACATCAAGGAAACCCGCCTGGCCGCAACGCCGGTTAACAGCGCGGCGCTCAAGGCCGAACGCGCCACCGTGCTCAGTGCAGTGCGGGCGAGCGCCGATATCGCTGCCCGCCAGGCCGCGCTTGGCCAACTGGGCAGCACCGCCAGCGTCGCCGCCGCCATCGCCGCCGCTGCCGCTGGCGCCACGCTTGGCGAAATCGCCCGCGCCCTGCGCGGCAGTGCCCAGCCCGGCCCCACCATCAACGCCATCTGCGCCCAGCGCGGCGCCCGGCCCTTCGAGCAATTGCGCGAAGCCGCCGAAGCCTACACCGCGCGCACTGGCCAGCGTCCGCAAGTATTCCTGGCCACCATGGGCCCGCTGACCCAGCACAAGGCCCGCGCCGATTTCGCCACTGCCTTCCTCGGCGTGGGCGGCTTCGAAACGATCTACCCGGCCGGCTTTGACAGCCCCAATGCCGCCGCCGCTGCCGCGCTGGCTTCCGGCGCCAAGGCGGTGGTGATCTGCTCGACCGATGCCACTTATCCCGACATCGTGCCGACCCTGGTGCAGGCGCTCAAACAGGCCCAGCCTGATCTCAGCATCCTGCTGGCCGGCTACCCGGCTGAGCATGTCGAAGCCTTCAAGGCCGCCGGTATTGCTGACTTCATCCACCTGAACGCCAACTGCCAGGCGCTGCTATCGAACCTGCAGAAGAACATGGGGGTCGCCCAATGAGCATGTCACCGGACTTCACCACCCTGGACTATGGCCTGAACTTTTCCAAGCCCAGCTTCGCCGAGTGGAAGGCGACGGTGGAAAAGACCACCGGCAAGACGCTCGAACACCTGGTCTCAGCGACCATGGAGCATATCGACGTCCAGCCCCTGTATACCGCCGCTGATCTGCAGAACCTGACCCATCTAGGCTATGTGGCCGGCGTAGCGCCGTTCCTGCGCGGCCCCTATCCGACCATGTATGTGGCCCAGCCGTGGACGGTGCGCCAGTACGCCGGCTTCTCTACCGCCGAGGAATCCAACGCCTTCTACCGCCGCAACCTGGCTGCCGGCCAGAAGGGCCTGTCGATTGCCTTTGACCTGGCCACCCACCGCGGCTATGACTCCGATCATCCGCGCGTGGTCGGCGATGTCGGCAAGGCCGGCGTGGCGATTGACTCGATTCTGGATATGGAAATCCTGTTCGGCGGTATTCCGCTCGATCAGATGTCAGTGTCGATGACCATGAACGGCGCGGTGCTGCCGGTGATGGCCTTCTACATCGTCGCCGCCGAGGAACAGGGCGTTGCCCATGACAAGCTCACCGGTACCATTCAGAACGATATTCTGAAAGAGTACATGGTGCGCAACACCTACATTTATCCGCCGGAACCGTCGATCCGCGTCATCGGCGATATCTTCTCCTACACCTCCAAGGAGATGCCGAAATTCAACAGCATCTCGATCTCCGGCTACCACATGCAGGAAGCCGGCGCCACTGCGGATCTGGAACTGGGCTATACCCTGGCCGACGGGCTGGAATATGTGCGTACCGGCATCAAGGCCGGGATGAGCGTCGATACCTTCGCCCCGCGTCTGTCGTTCTTCTGGGCCATCGGCATGAATTACTTCATGGAAGTGGCCAAGATGCGCGCCGGGCGGCTGTTGTGGGCCAAGATCATCAAGCAGTTCGATCCCAAGAACGAGAAGTCGATGGCGCTGCGCACGCATAGCCAGACCTCGGGCTGGAGCCTGACCGAACAGGATCCGTTCAACAACGTCACCCGCACCTGCGTCGAGGCGCTGGCGGCAGCACTCGGCCACACCCAGTCGCTGCACACCAATGCCCTGGACGAGGCCATTGCGCTGCCAACCGACTTCTCGGCGCGCATCGCCCGCAACACCCAGCTCTATCTGCAGGATGAAACGGCGATCTGCAAGGTGCTCGATCCCTGGGGCGGCTCCTACTATGTCGAGGCGCTGACCCATGAACTGGTCAAGCGCGCCTGGGGCCATATTCAGGAAGTGGAAAGCCTCGGCGGCATGACCAAGGCCATCGAAACCGGCCTGCCGAAGATGCGCATCGAGGAAGCAGCGGCGCGGCGTCAGGCGCAGATCGACTCCGGCAAGGAGACCATCGTCGGCGTCAACAAGTATCGGCTGGCCAAGGAAGATCCGCTCGACATCCTCAACATCGACAACACCGCCGTGCGCGAAGCACAGGTGCAGCGTCTGCACAAGCTGCGCGCCAACCGCGACGAGACCAAGGTGAAAGCCTGCCTGAGCGCCATCACCGAAGCCGCGTCCAGCGGTTCCGGCAATCTGCTGGAAAAGGCGGTCGAAGCGGCGCGCGCGCGTGCTTCGCTGGGCGAAATCTCCGATGCGATGGAAAAGGTGTTTGGCCGGCACAAGGCGGTGATTCGCGCCATTTCCGGCGTGTACAGCAGCGAGTTTGGCGAGACTGAAGAAATCGCCAAGGTCCGGCAGATGGCCGACGAGTTCGAAAAGAACGAAGGCCGCCGGCCGCGCATCCTGGTCGCCAAGCTGGGTCAGGACGGCCACGATCGCGGTGCCAAGGTGATTGCTACCGCGTTTGCTGATCTCGGTTTCGACGTGGATATCGGCGCGCTGTTCCAGACCCCGGAGGAAGTGGCACGGCAGGCGGTGGAAAACGACGTGCATGTGGTCGGCATGAGTTCGCTGGCCGCCGGACACAAGACCCTGCTGCCGCAACTGGTCGCCGAGCTGAAGAAGCTCGACCGCGAGGACATCATGGTGGTGATTGGCGGCGTTATTCCCGCCCAGGACTACGAGTACCTCAAGGCCAACGGCGCCGCTGCCATCTTCGGCCCCGGCACGGTGATTCCGGTTGCCGCGCAGAAGGTGATCGCGGAACTGAACCTGCGCCTGGCGGCATGATCCTGCTGTAGGCAATGGTGAATAGCAGGGTGGGCAATGTCCACCCTGCTTCAGTTCAAGATTAGCGCAGCATAACCCAACCGGAATTGAACGACTCTATAATTGGCAGGTTACGGACTTACGTCCTGACCCACCCTATTGGGCTATTGATAAATAGCCAACCTAGTCAAGCACCATAATATGGATTTGCTAGTTGAATTCGCTAATATAATCAGAGCCTTTAACGAAAATGAGATAGATTATGCGCTGTGCGGTGGCTTAGCGCTAGCTGTATACGCGAAACCAAGAGCGACGCTTGATATTGATATTATGGCGCATCCTGACTTTCTTGACGCAATCAAGAAAATTGCGGAAGCACTTGGATTTACTGTTCATGCTATGCCGATGAAATTCAAAGGAGGCGCTATTCAGATTCATCGAATGACAAAATTTGATGATGAACTCGGAGAACATCTATCACTGGATTTATTGATTGTCACCCCCGAGACCAGACCATCATGGGACAGCCGGATAACTGTTGAATGGGAAGGAGGACCATTAAAGGTCGTATCTCCTAAAGGCCTGATTGAACTGAAATTATTTAGAAAAAGCGGTCAGGATGAAGATGATATTAAGTATTTAACAGGATTAATCGATGAAGATTGATATGAGCAAAAAGGCGATTACCAATCGCTTAAAAACAGTCAATCAATTAAGGAAAATTTGTCTTTCACTCGCCAACTCGAGTGCGGTAGAAAAAATCAGAAAACAAACCGCCGACAAGCAACGTGTAGAGCACGTAGCACGTGGGCCGGGTTAGCGCAGCGCAACCTGCCGAAGTCGCATGACCTGTAAAGGCTCAGCGTCAGGTTACCGGCATCATCGCCTTCTTGCAGCAGTGATATGTAGCAAACCGGATTACTCAAAAAACTCGCCAACCTGAACTAAAGAAAAAACTCTTCATCGGGATGTGGCATAACCGATAAGACTTATCGGATAGCTCAAGCGGGGTCCGTAAAACCCGAAAACCAGAGTGGAGTGAGAGCATATGATTGTTTTGAAATGAGCTCGTTTCTAACTACTCTAACTGCCCGAATTTAAAGATCATGACCAAAAAACACCACAAACCCGACTGGGTTCCCGAAAACGCCGGCAAGGAATTCACCACGTCGGTCATGTCCGGCGTCGATGGCGGTCATGACGGCCTGCCCGGTCAAACCCGCCAAATGCCGCCGCGCACACACATTCCGCGGCGGCGACGCCTGACCGTGGACGAGTACGTCGCCGGCGTGCTCAGCGGTGATCGCAATGTCATGGCCCAGGCCATTACCCTGATCGAAAGCAATGCTGCGGCGCACTTCGACATGGCGCAGGAAGTCCTGCGGCAACTGATCCCGCACACCGGCCATTCGATCCGCGTTGGCATCACCGGCGTGCCCGGCGTAGGCAAGAGCACGTTTATTGAAGCGCTTGGCCTGCACCTGTGCGAGCAGGGGCACAAGGTGGCGGTGCTGGCGGTGGACCCGAGCAGTACGGTGACGCGCGGCAGCATCCTCGGTGACAAAACCCGCATGGAACTGCTCTCGCGTGATCTGCGCGCCTTCATCCGGCCTTCGCCCTCAGCCGGCACGCTCGGCGGCGTCGCGCGCAAAAGCCGCGAGACCATCCTGATCTGCGAGGCAGCCGGTTTCGACGTGATCCTGGTGGAAACCGTCGGCGTCGGCCAGAGCGAAACCACGGTGCGCTCGATGGTCGATTTTTTCCTGCTGCTGATGCTGGCCGGGGCTGGCGACGAATTGCAGGGCATCAAGAAAGGCATCATGGAGCTGGCCGATGCGCTGCTGGTCAACAAGGCCGATGGCGATAACAAGGTACGCGCCAATGCCGCCCGCGCCGATTACAACCGCGCCCTGCACTACCTCGCCCCGGCCACCGCAGGCTGGCGCACCAAAGCCTATACCTGCTCGGCGGTCAGCGGCGACGGCATCGGCGCCATCTGGCAGGTGATCCAGGAATTCCGCCAACAGATCACCGCCAGCGGCGCGTTTGCTAAGCGCCGCCAGCGGCAGACCCTGGACTGGGTGTACTCGATGGTCGAGGAGCACCTGCGCACCAGTTTTTTCAACCACAGCGGTGTCGGCACCATCCGCGCGGCAGTGGAACAGGCCGTTATCGAAGGCCACCTGCCACCCACCGTCGCGGCCCAGCAACTGATTCACCAATACGAAAATCATTAACAGCCCCTGATCACCCGGAGAACAACCATGCTGCGCAGTCCCCGTGATTTTTTTAAACCCAAGGTCGTCGGTGCGCCCGAACCGCTTCGTGAAATTCCGGTGCGGCCATCGCGCATGATCCATTTCTTCGATCCGAGCAATCCGAAGATGGCCGCCAAGGTGCCGGACATCGCCAGGACCGTGGACATTCTGCTCGGCAATCTGGAAGACGCCGTGCCGATCGACCGCAAGGAAGCGGCCCGCGAAGGCCTGGTGCAGGTCGGCAAGAGCGTCGAGTTCGGCAACACCCAGTTCTGGACCCGGGTCAACAGCCTCGACAGCCCCTGGTTCCTGGATGACCTGATCCGGCTGGTGGGCGAAATCGGCGACAAGCTCGATGTGATCATGCTGCCCAAGATTCAGGGCGCCTGGGACATTCACTTCGTCGATCAATTGCTGGCGCAACTGGAAGCCAAGTACGGCGTGCAGAAGCCGCTGATGATTCACGCCATTCTGGAAACTGCGCTCGGCGTGGCCAATGTCGATGAGATCGCCAACGCCAGCCCGCGCATGCAGGGCATGAGCCTGGGGCCGGCCGATCTGGCGGCTTCGCGGCGTATGAAGACCACCCGGGTCGGCGGCGGCCATCCTGATTACCTGGTGCGCACCGATCCCGATCCGGCCAATCCTGGCGCACCGCGGCCGACCGCGCAGCAGGATCTGTGGCACTACACCATGGCCAAGATGGTCGATGCCTGCGCCAGCGTCGGCGCGCTGCCCTTCTACGGCCCGTTTGGCGATATCGCCGACCTGGTGGCCTGTGAGGATCAGTTCCGCAATGCCTATCTGATGGGCTGCGTCGGCACCTGGACCCTGCATCCTAACCAGATCGCCATCGCCAAGCGGGTGTTCAGCCCGAAGCCGGAGGAAGTGACCTGGGCCAAGCGGGTCATCGAGGCCATGCCCGATGGCAGCGGCGCGGTGATGATCGACGGCAAGATGCAGGACGACGCCACCTGGAAGCAGTGCAAGGTGGTGCTCAATCTCGCCCAGTTGATCGCCGAGCGCGACGCTGAGTACAAGGCTCTGTACGGTCTCTGAGCCGCTGTTGAGCTCGCCGTTCGTGGCACGCGCATTGCGCCATGAACGGTGAACTCACCGGTTGAGATTCAGCCTCTGATGCCGCAGGACCGCCACCCATGGACTTATCCGCAGCGGAGAAGTCTGATGAAAAAGACCGTTTTTCCCGATGCTCCAGCCTCCAGAACCCGCGATGCATCCAGCGCTGCCCGCGTGGTGATCGACCGCGAAACCGTCGAACTCAAGCGCCTGGAAAAGCGCATCGGTCGCATCCATCTGCGCCAGCGCCTCGGCATTGAAGCCGACCATGCCACTCAGGTCTTCGGACGTGGCCGCACCTTCTTTCACATCGAAAACTGGTACTCGATCCACGCCCTGATCCGTCTGGGACTGCGGGTGCTGGGCCTGTACCAGCGTGGCCGGCGCAATGCCGCTACTCTGGAAATCCGCCATAACACGGTACATATCCCGACCCTGCCCGAAGCGCTGCACGGCTTTACCCTGCTGCATCTGAGCGATCTGCATCTGGATATGGACCCGCGCTTTCCCGAGGCGCTGATCGAGCGCCTGCAGGGCCTGCACTATGATGCCTGCGTCATGACCGGCGATTTTCGCGCCCGCACCCACGGTCCCCATGAAGCAGCCATCGATGCCCTGACCCGGATCCGGCCGCACCTGCATGGCCCGGTTTACGCCATCCTCGGCAACCACGATTCGATACGCATGGTGCCGGCCATCGAAGCGCTCGGTATCAACATGCTGCTCAACGAATCGACCCTGCTCGAACGCGGTGGCGCGTTTCTGCACCTGGCGGGCATTGACGACCCGCATTATTTCCAGGTCGACAATTTCGACCGGGCCACCGCGCACATCCCGATCGATGCCATCGCCGTCCTGCTGTCGCACTCGCCGGAACCTTATCGCCACGCTGCGCATGCCGGCTTTGCCCTGATGCTCAGCGGCCACACCCATGGCGGACAAATCTGCCTGCCGGGCGGCATCGCCCTGATGACCAATGCCGATTGTCCGCGCCGCTTTTGCCGTGGCGCCTGGCGCTACCACGACATGCAGGGCTATACCTCAGTCGGCTCGGGATCCTCGGTGGTCGGCGTGCGCTTCAACTGCCCGCCGGAAATCACCCTGCACTACCTGCACGGCACGGCCGATCAATAGGGCCGCTGGCGAATCCCCAGCCGGTACAGCAACTGCGACAGCAGCAGATCCAGCAGCAGGAATGCAATCACCGTGACCACGATCGCCGGCGCATCGAGGGCAAATGCTTCTCGCACCGCCAGCAGTGGCAACAGTGCCTCGGGCACCTGATCCAAACCGAGCATCATGCTGCTCGAAGGCCGGCCCAGGCGGCGCTTGATAAAGCTCGACAACAGATCGCCAGCCATCGCCAGCAGGCCGATCAACGCACCCACCGCAGCGGGCACACCCAGCAGCAACGCGCCACCGGTGGTCACCAGCAGCGCCGCCAGCAGGCCACGCCAGGTCTTGGTGGCGCCCAACAGACGCTGTCCATCGGCCAACACCCGACCCGCATCCAGCGGCCAGGCCCACCGCGCACCGCATAGCGCCGTAGCGATGATTGGCGCGCCATTGGCGATCAGCAGCAACAGCAATAGTTTTGATTCGTCTGCCAGGCTCATGGTCCTTGACCGGTGGTCGTCCTACCGCTAAGCATAGTGCCGCGCCGGCGCGTGCGAATTTCACGGCTATAGCCACAACAGTGTCACTACAATCAAGGCACGGTTTCAGCATGGCCAGTTCCTGCAAGACGGCATTGCCGGCAGCAGCGTTACATAGCCATGTTGATGCCATAACCGCGATCACCACGACAAAAGCAATGAGGAGAAGCCCGATGCATGTGATTCTGAACACCTTCCTGGGCGCCACCGGCGCGATGCTGCTGCTGGCCAGTGCTCACGCCGCCGACCTCAATTCACCGGTCGGACAATGGCGCACCATCGACAAGGAATCCGGTAAGCCCAAGAGCATCGTGCAGATTACCGACAGCGGCGGTGCCCTGACCGGCACCATCGTCAAGCTGCTGGAAGGTGCCAGTGAGAAAACCTGCAGCAAGTGCGAAGGCGACCTGAAGGACAAGCCGCTGGTCGGCATGAAAATCCTGTGGGATCTGAAACAGAAGGGTGATGAATGGGTCGGCGGTAAGATTTTCAACCCGGCCGATGGCGGCACCTACGACAGCAAAGCCAAACTGGCCAATGGCGGCAAAACCCTGGAAGTCACCGGCAAGTGGCTGTTCGTCAGCAAGCAGCAGGACTGGCAGCGGGTTGAATAGCGCCCAGCGTGCGCCCCGTAACTGATCCAGCACACGGGGCGCGACCAAGGATGCCTTGAACAGCCGGACCTTGTTACAGCACCGCTGGTCCGACCTCGGGCACCGGCAAACCCTGCTGCCGGCAGGCAGCAGTCAGGGTGTTCAGCAGCAGACAGGCAATAGTCATCGGCCCTACCCCGCCGGGCACTGGGGTAATGGCACCGGCAACCTGGACCGCCGCAGCAAAATCCACATCACCGACCAGCCGGCCCTTGCCGTCCGCAGTCGGAACACGATTGATCCCGACATCGATCACCGTCGCGCCAGGCTTGATCCAGTCACCCTGCACCATGTGCGGCTTGCCCACCGCCGCCACCAGGATATCGGCGCGCCGGCATTCTTCGGCCAGATCGCGGGTCTGCGAATGGGCAATGGTCACCGTGCAATGCTCGCGCAGCAGCAGCGCCGCCATCGGCTTGCCAACGATGTTGGAGCGGCCCAGCACCAGTGCCCGCTGCCCGGCCAGACTGCCGATCCGCTCCTTGAGCAGCATCAGGCAACCCAGCGGCGTGCAGGGCACCATCGCCGCGCCACCGACCGCCAGCAGTCCGGCATTCAGCGGATGAAAGCCATCGACATCCTTGCTGACTGCGATCGCCTCGATCACCGCTTCCGGATCAATCCGCGCCGGCAGGGGCAACTGCACCAGAATGCCGTTAACCGCTGGGTCCTGGTTCAGTTCAGCGATGCGCGCCAGCAACTCGGCCTGGGTGGTGGTCGCCGGCAGGCGCTGTTCGAAGGACCGCATGCCGGCCTCGCGGGCCTGCAAGCCCTTATTACGCACATACACCTGACTGGCGGGATCCTCGCCCACCAGCACCACCGCCAACCCTGGGGTCAGCCCATGTTCGGCCTGCAGGCGGGCAACCTGGACGGCAAGACTGGTGCGCAGGCGGGTGGCAAACTGTTTGCCGTCAATAATCGTGGCCGTGGTCATGGATATCCTCTGTAATCGCTGAAAGGGCGGTGCATTTTACTACAGCCACGGGGCGCAACCGCTCTCCTTGCCTTATCAGCGGCTTGGCCGTATCTTTGCGCGCTTGTTTCACCACCCCTCATGAAGGAAGGAACACTCCGTGTCGAGTCATGACCCGCAGATCATGTTCGTATTCCCTGGACAGGGCTCCCAGTATGTCGGTATGGGCAGCGACCTGATTCGCGACTTCCCGGTTGCCGCGCGCCTTTATGCGCAGGCCAGCGACATCCTCGGCTACGACTTGGCGAAACTCTGCCAGGAGGGGCCGGAAGAAACCCTCAAGCTGACCCGATACACCCAGCCGGCCCTGCTGACCCACTCGCTGGCCTGCCTGGAGATCTCCCGCGAACTGACCGGCGGGCAGGTCAAGCCGGTGCTCGCCGCCGGCCACAGCCTCGGTGAATACTGCGCCCTGGTCGCTGCCGACGCCCTGGATTTCGCCACTGCCCTGCGCCTGGTGCAGCAGCGCGGCGAGTGCATGGGCACTTATGGCGAAGGGGAAATGCTGGCCTTCCCGCTGCATCTGGACACGGTGCGGCCACTGGCAGAACAGCATTTCTGCGCCATCGCCGCCTGCAATCTGGCCGATCAGACCGTGGTCGGCGGGCGCGGCGAGGATCTTGATCGGCTCACCGAGGCCGCCCTGGCCCAGTTTCCGCGCAAGAAGCCGACCCGGCTCAAGACCGAGGGCGCCTTCCACACCTTCTACATGATCGCCGCCGCTCTGCACTTCCGGCCGATGCTCGACGCTGCGACCCTGCAGGCCCCGGCAATCCGCGTGCTCTCCAACTATACCGGCAGCCATCACGACGCGGATCCAGCCACGATCAAGACCCGGTTGTTCTTCCAGCTCTTCCACCCGGTGAACTGGATCGGCAATCTGGAAACCGCTTTCCATGACGGCATCAATACCATCGTCGAATTCGGCGGCGGCCTCGGCAGCGGCCCCAACCCCGAGGACAAGCGGCCTAATCTGGAAAGCATGATCAAGAAGGCGCTGCGCGGTTCCGATTTCAGCGTGCAGCACCACACCGCCATCAACAGCCAGACCCTGCGCAGCGCGGCCGAGGCCCTGTGCTCATGAGACGCCTTGACGCTCTGCAAGCCCAGCGCCGCCGCCTGCTCAGTCAGGAAACCCTCAAGCGCTCCCATCGCCGCTGTGAACTGATCCGCAGCCTGCCCAGCAACGATGCGCCCATCACCTCGACGCTGGCCAGCGCCCCGCCGGTCGTTGAACACCCAAACCCGGCATCCAAGCCCTCTTGATCCCTGCGCCGCCCGTCATGCACCCCATGCAGACGGGTGAGCGTGCATCCATGATTTTTCGCAATTCCATACAACGACTATCCGGCCCCGGTCTATTTCAGCTACCCTTAACGGGTTAGGATTGGTCGTTGCACAATCGACCGGGTTTTGCGCCCATCCGCAGCGCATCTTGCTTCCTGACTGTTTTTCCCCGCACGCCATCACAAAAACCAGACCCGTGTACCCGAACGCGGGCCGTCGGGCGATTGTCGATCATCCGTTTTTCGCTTCAACTGCATCACACCTTCATGAGGATCTATGCATGATCTCTGAGAAACAGCTCGAAATCCTGCGCGAGCGCCGCGCCAAGGTTATGGCCGGTGGTGGCGAGGACAAGCTCCAGGAACGCCATGCCAAGGGTCTGCTCGGCGCCCGTGAGCGCCTGCTGGCTCTGTTCCAGCCCGATACCTTCCAGGAAATCGCCACCCACGCCAAGCACGCCGGCAAGCACTTTGGTCTGGCCGACAAGGAACTGCCTTCGGATGGCGTGGTGGTCGGCACCGGTTTTGTCGATGGCCGACCGGTTGCAGCGTTCAGCCAGGATTTCACGGTCATGGGCGGCACGCTCGGTAAGATGCACGCCAAGAAAATCGTGCAGTCCATGCAGCTTGCCCTGAAGATCGGCGTGCCGGTGGTGGCCTTCAAGGACTCGGCCGGCGCCCGCATCCAGGAAGCGGTCGACGCGCTGTCCGGCTATGGCGAGGTGTTCTACAACAACGTACTGCTCTCGGGCGTGGTGCCGCAGATCGCCATCATCGCCGGTCCTTGCGCCGGTGGCGCATCGTACTCGCCGGCACTGATGGACTTCATCATCATGACCCGCAACAACGCCTACATGTTCATCACCGGCCCCGAGGTGATCAAGGCCGTGACCGGGCGCACCACCAGCCTGGACGATGTCGGCAGCGCCGAGATGCACGCCACGGTCAGCGGTAACGTGCACTTCATCGCTGAGGATGACCGCCACGCCATCCAGATCGCCAAGGCCCTGCTCAGCTACCTGCCCTCCAATAACACTGAGGACCCGCCGCACCATCCTTATCCGGATCTCGACCTGTCGCCGGATGAAGAGATCAACGCCCTGATTCCGGAAACCTCCGCCGAGCCGATGGATGTCAAGCTGATCATCAACCGTCTGGTCGATAACGGTCAGTTCCTGGAAATCCACGCCGGCTGGGCGGGCAATATCGTGGTCGGCTTCGCCCGCATTCAGGGCATCGTGGTCGGCATTCTGGCCAACCAGTCGCTGGTCAAGGCTGGGGCGATGGATATCGACTCGTCCGACAAGGGCGCGCGCTTCATCCGCTTCTGCAACGCCTTCAACATCCCGCTGGTGACGCTGGTCGATGTGCCCGGCTTCCTGCCCGGCATCGAGCAGGAGCGCGGCGGCATCATCCGCCATGGCGCCAAGATGCTCTACACCTACGCATCGGCGACGGTGCCGAAGATCACCATCATCCTGCGCAAGGCCTACGGCGGCTCCTATCTGGCGATGTGCGCCCAGGAGATGGGGGCGGACGCGGTCTATGCCTGGCCGACGGCGGAAATTGCGGTGATGGGCGCAGAAGGTGCGGTCAACATCCTCTATCGCAGTGAACTCAAGGGCGCCGAGGACCGCAAAGCCAAGGCCAAGGAACTGGTCGAGGAATACCGTGCCAAGTTCGCCTCGCCCTACATGTCGGCCTCGCGCGGCTACATCACCGACGTCATCGAGCCGGCCGATACCCGCGCCACCATCACTCTGGCGCTGCGCAAGCTGCTGACCAAGCGCGAACTGCGGCCTGCCAAGAAGCATGGCGACATTCCGCTCTGATCCGCCCTGCCCGCACTGGAATCCGCAACCATGAAAAGCTACACCACGCTCGACGCCATCGGCGACATGTTGGTGATTTACGGCATCGTGATCGTGATCTCGATGCTGGTCGCGGCGATCATTCGCGGCATTGTCTGGGCGCTCTCGCGACAGGCGCAGGACGCTTCAGCCCCGGTTTCAACCAAGGCGCCGGCCGCCCCTGTGCCACAACTGATCAGCGCCGGCATTCCCCAGGAACACCTGGCCGTGATCACCGCGGCCGTAGCTGCGATGATGGGTGCACATCGCATCGTTCACATCGAAGCGCCCCGGCGCGGCTTTAGCTGGACGTCCGAGGCACGCTCGGTCCATCACACGTCGCACGCACCGCGCGCGCCGCACTGAATCCACACAACCCTTTCCCCTTTTCAACCTTAACAAGAGCGCAATCCATGGAGAAGAAATTCCGCATCACGGTCGAGGGCAAGCAATACGTCGTTACGGTCGAGGATATTTCGATCGAAGGCGCGCAGAACCTGTACCCGGAACCGGGCAGCATGAATGCCGTATTGCCGCCAGTCGCCGCAGTCTCTACCGCACCGGTCGCTGCACCGGTCGCCGCGCCCAGCGCCGCCGGTACCGGTGCCGGTGATGAAGTCGCACCGCTCGGCGGCGTGGTGCAGACTGTCCATGTCAGCGTCGGCCAAGCGGTCAACGAAGGTGACAAGCTGGTGTCGCTGGAAGCGATGAAGATGGTCACTCATGTCGTCGCCAAGCGCGGCGGCACCGTCAGCCGTGTTGCCGTCAAGCCAGGCGATCCGGTCGATGCCGGGCAGGTGTTGCTAACCATCGGCTAAGGCCGGGGAGCGTTCCACATGGAATCCCTGAACTTTCTTGACCTGTTCCAGGGCGTCAACACCCTGGTGCAAGGATTCTCCACCGACCCCAAGATCGCCTTTGGCCGGGTGTTCTTGATGGCGCTGGGCATCCTGCTGTTTTACCTGGGGCGCAAGGGGGTGCTGGAAGCCCTGCTGATGATCCCCATGGGCCTCGGCATGGCCACGGTCAACGCCGGCGTGATGTTCTTTTACAACGTGGACCCGACTACCGGCATGACCTTCGAGGCGATGAGAGCGGCCGGTCAGGCGGTTCCCAGCCAGATCGCCGGTACCCTGCACGTTGCTCCGCTGGCGCAGGACACCACTGCGTTGATGAACATCCTGCAGATCGACTGGCTGCAGCCGATTTACACCTTCATGTTCAGCAACGGCCTGATCGCCTGCTTCGTGTTCATGGGCATTGGCACCCTGCTGGATGTCGGTTTCGTCATGGCCCGGCCGTTTCAGAGCATGATTCTGGCGCTGTTCGCCGAACTGGGCACCGCGCTGGTGTATCCGATCGCAGTGGCGATGGGGCTGGCTCCGGGCGAGGCGGCTTCGGTGGCCATCATCGGCGGCGCGGATGGCCCGATGGTGCTGTTCACCTCACTATCGCTGGCCAAACCGCTGTTCGTCCCGATCACCGTGGTGGCCTATCTCTATCTGGGCCTGACCTATGGCGGCTATCCGTATCTCATTAAGCTGATGATTCCGGAACGGCTGCGCGCCTTGCCGATGCCGGTGGAAAAGACCCGCACCATCACCTCGAACGAGAAACTGGTGTTCGCCGTGGTCGCGTGTGTCCTGCTCAGCCTGCTGTTCCCGGTTGCCGCGCCGCTGCTGCTGTCGCTGTTCCTGGGCGTGGTCATTCGCGAAAGCGATCTGCCCAATTTCTATGAACTGTTCTCCAACACGGTGCTGTACGGCTCGACCTTCTTCCTCGGCCTGCTGCTGGGCATCCTGTGCGAGGCCAACACCATTCTGAATCCGGTGGTGTTGAAGCTGCTGATACTCGGCTGCCTGGCGCTGCTGATTTCTGGCATTGGCGGCATTCTGGGCGGTTACGCGCTGTACTACTGGTCGGGCAAGAAGTACAACCCGACGATCGGCATTGCCGCGGTGAGCTGCGTGCCGACCACCGCCAAGGTGGCGCAGAAGTCGGTATCAGCCGTTGCGCCCGGGGTCGTGATCCTGCCGCATGCCCTCGGTGCCAATATCTGCGGCGTCATCACCACCGCTATCTTTGCTGCGGTCTACGTCGCGCTCCTGCTGCCGAAAGGCTAATCCCACTCAACCCGGCGGGTGCTGTGACTGGCCCGCCGGTTTCCAGATTCCCCTATCGCTTGACACCGCGAATTTCCACGCCATCATTAGAGAGTAATCAATTACTATCTAATGAGCGCCTCATGATACCCGCCAAAACCCGCCTGTCTACTGAGGAGCGGCAACAGGAAATCGTCCACGCCGTGCTGGTGCTGGCCACCGCAAACAGTCCCGACGCCATCACCACCCAGGCCATCGCTCAGCACATTGGCCTGACCCAGGGCGCGGTATTCCGCCATTTTCCAAGCCGGGAAGCGATCTGGCTGGCGGTGATCGACTGGCTGGAAGAGAACATGGGCGACATCATCGCCGCCGCCCTCGTCACCGCCTGCGACCCGGTGGAGGGTCTGCAACGGCTGTTCAATGCCCATGTCGCCTTCATCGCCGCCCATCCATCCGCGCCACGACTGGTGTTCAACGAGATGCAAAAGCCGGCCGATAACCCGGTCAAGCAGCGGGTACGCGGCCTGCTCGACCGCTACCGGCAGCGCGTGACCGCACTGCTGGCACAGGCCAAAACCCTGGCACTGGTCGATCCGGCGCTTGATGAAACCGCCGCCGCCACCCTGTTCATTGGCACGATCCAGGGACTGGTGATGCAAAGCCTGCTTGCCGGCGATCCGCGTGGTCTGCCCGCCGCCGCCGAGCGCCTGCTGCCCCTGTACCTGCGCGGTATCGGCGCGCGTCTCTCATGAACGGGCAGCGCCTGCGCCCATTGCTGCTGCTGACGCTGGCGGGCGCACTGCTCGGTGGTTTCGGCTATCTGATCGCCCGCAGCGGACCGCTGGCCGCCATCCCGGTCACCATCGTGCAAACGGAGCGCCGCGACCTGCAACCGATGCTGTTTGGCATCGGCACGGTGGAAGCCCGCCGCGCCTATGCCATCGGTCCGACCACGGCAGGCCGGGTCCAGCAGGTGCGCGTCGATGTCGGTGACGTGGTCACCGCCGGCCAGCAGGTAGCAGATATGGACCCGGTGGACCTGGATGAACGCATCGCCGCCGCTCAGGCCGCCCTGGCGCGGGCGGGCAATGCGCGGACCGCCGCCGAGGCACTGGTGCGGGAAATGCAAAGCCGGC
>OFRV01000050.1_pt1 | contig 18373 bp, 14 predicted proteins | sample 1543231 | NCBI WGS metagenome assembly OFRV01 (sample SAMN05442499, study PRJEB24371) | freshwater metagenome | isolation source: Freshwater Lake | place: Canada: Niagara | collected 2013-08-21 | reverse complement strand
GCTTGAAGGCGGGCAGGGCGGCCTTGGCTGATTTGGTGGCCTTGGCTGGAGCCGCCCCGGCAGACAGGTTGCGCAGGCCCACGGCATGGCGCAGCTTGTGCGTGAACGGTGTGGCAATGGCGCGGGCCTTGGTCGCACCGGCCAGCAGGATGGCTTCCACTTCTTCGGGGTGGGCCATGTAATGGTCGTAGGCGGCACGCATGGGGGCAATTTCGGCATCCAGCCGCTCGAACAGCCGTTGCTTGGCCTCGCCCCAGGCAATGCCGTCGGCAAAGGCCTGGCGCATGGCTTCGGTTTCCTGCGGGGTGGCAAACGCCTGGTAGATCTGGAACAGGGCGCTGCCCTCGGTGTCCTTGGGCTCGCCGGGGGCGCGGGAGTCAGTCAGCAGGCCCATCACCAGTTTTTTCAGCTGATCGCGCGGGGCAAACAGCGGGATGGTGTTGTCGTAGCTCTTGCTCATCTTGCGGCCATCCAGGCCGGGCAGGGTGGCCACGTTGTCGTCGATGATGGCTTCGGGCAGGGTGAAGTGCTCGCCATACAGGTGGTTGAAACTGGACGCGATGTCGCGCGCCATTTCAATGTGCTGAATCTGGTCGCGGCCCACGGGCACTTGGTGGGCGTTGAACATCAAAATGTCGGCGGCCATCAGCACCGGGTACATGAACAGGCCTGCGGTCACGCCGTCGTCGGGCTCGGTGCCGGCGGCGGTGTTCTTGTCGACCGCGGCCTTGTAGGCGTGGGCGCGGTTCATCAGGCCCTTGGCAGTGACGCAGGTGATGATCCAGGTCAGTTCCATAATGTCCGGAATATCGCTCTGGGCGTAGAAGATGACGTTATCGACATCCAGGCCCAGCGCCAGCCAGGTCGCGGCCACTTCCAGCCGGGAGCGGTGCACCTGGGCCGGATCCTGGCATTTGATCAGGGCGTGGTAATCCGCCAGGAAGTAGAACGATTGCACGTCCTGGCGGCGGCTGGCTTCAATCGCGGGCAGGATCGCGCCGACATAGTTGCCCAGATGCGGCGTGCCGGTGGTGGTGATGCCGGTGAGGGTAATTTCCATGGATGACAACGCTTGGCTCGGAAGGGAAGCAGAAGAGGGTCAGAAAAACAGATTCAGAATCAGGTGACGAATGCTGTTGACGATTGGCATCAGGTTCAGCAGGCCGCTGGCCAGCAGCAGCACCAGAATGATCAGACCATAGGGCTCGATCTGGGCCATGACCTGACCGGCGCGATCCGGCAACAGGCCGGCCAGCACCCGCGAACCGTCCAGCGGCGGAATCGGCACCAGATTGAGCACACCGAGCATGACGTTAACGCTCACCCCGGACACACCCATCAACAGCAGCGGCTCGCCCAGCCAAGGCAGCATCTGCAGACCATGGCCAACCACGGCCACCCCCGCCCAGCCCAGCGCCATCAGCAGGTTGGACACCGGTCCAGCCAGCGCCACCAGCGCCATGTCGCGCTTGGGCTGGCGCAGGCGGTGATAATTGACCGGCACCGGCTTGGCCCAGCCGAAGATGAAACCGCCGAGCACCGCCATCACCGCCGGCACCAGCACTGTGCCGATCGGATCGACATGGCGCAGCGGATTGAGGCTGAGCCGACCCTGAGCCTTGGCGGTGGTATCGCCGCAGCGCAACGCTACCCAGCCATGCGCGACTTCATGCAGGGTGATCGCCAGCAGCAGCGGCGGTGCCAGGACTATGAGAAGTTGAATCGTATTGAGTGCTTGCATGGCGCGATTATACGCAGGCCATCGCGGCATGGACCAGTTGGAGTTTCACCGTGATTGATTTCGCCTCGGTCTATCCTCGACTCATCAATCCGAAAATTCGCGCTTCACCGCAACCCCGCCGGCGTACCGACAGGTGGCTGTGTTGCTCCACGCGCTTGAGTTCGGGCACCCCCTGCCCTACTGCTTTCGCAAAAAACGCCCGGCGGGTTTTATGTGTTCTTCCGGGTCTTCTTGACACAACCGCATACCCTAACCAAAAGTGATTTTATCAGGACCCCGCGCGAGGTTCGCGGTGAAACGGCCTTCGGATTCGCCCGCGCGCCCTCTGCTCCGCTGCGCTACGCAACCGGGCTCGGGGGGGCGTCATCCATCCATGGATTCCTTCAATGATCGTGCGGATGATGCACGGGCATGCGCGTAGTTCAGTCGCGCAGCAGTTCGTTCAGGCCGACCCGCGAGCGGGTTTTCTCATCGACCTGCTTGATGATCACCGCGCAGTACAGGCTGTGGCTGCCATCGGGCGCGGGCAGGGCGCCGGGCACGACCACCGAGCCGGCCGGCACCCGGCCATAGCTGACTTCGCCGGTCAACCGGTTGTAGATCTTGGTGCTCTGGCCGATATAGACGCCCATGGAAATCACCGAGCCGCGCTCGACGATCACGCCTTCGACCACTTCGGAGCGGGCGCCGATGAAGCAGTCATCTTCGATGATGGTCGGGCTGGCCTGCAACGGTTCCAGTACGCCGCCGATGCCGACGCCGCCGGACAGATGGACATTCTTGCCGATCTGCGCACAGGAGCCGACCGTAGCCCAGGTATCGACCATGGTGCCGGAATCGACATAGGCGCCGATATTGACAAAGGAGGGCATCAGCACCACGCCGGGTGCGATGTAGGAGCCGCGCCGCGCTGCTGCCGGTGGCACCACGCGCACTCCGGCGGCGAGAAAGTCGTTTTCGCCATATTCGGCGTACTTGGGCGGCACCTTGTCAAAATAGTTGGTGTAGCCGTCGCGGATGATGGTGTTTTCGTTGAGACGGAAGCTTAGCAGCACTGCTTTCTTCAGCCACTGGTTGACCGTCCAGGCCCCATTGCGCGATTCGGCGACCCGTACCCGGCCCAGTTCCAGCAGGCCCAGAGACTCCTCTACCGCCTCGCGCACCTCTGCCGGGGCACTGGCGGGCTCGAACTCACTGCGGCGTTCAAAGGCATTTTCGATAAGCTGTTGCAAATCAGTCATGAGTGCAAAATCCTCGGTGCGGGCGGCCGGCCGGGCCGACGGTCACTTAGGCACAGCCGCGAAAAACCGTCATAATAAGCAGGGATAAACGGAAAAGGGCTGGCCGCGCGGACGACCTGCGAAACAGGGCGGTCACTTTACCACTGAATGCGCGTGAACGGCAGCCGAAGGGGCATGCCCGGCGTGCGCCCCATCGCGGATCAGAATCAGCACAACGAGGATAGGCGAAATGAAAAAGAAGCTCGTGGCGGATGAGAAAAAGAAAGTCGCGGATCTAGCAACAGGCACGGAGCGCGCTCAACCCGCGTCATCGTCGCCGCCTGCCGCGGTTTCACCGCCCGAGCCTGAACCGGTTATGGTCGTTCCTGGGCCGGAACCGGTCGCGGTCCTTGTCGCTGGCCCCGATGGCCGCAAGCGCGCCATCATCGAAGGGGTGACGCCGCAGCTTGATGGCGGCCGTTTCGCCATCAAGCGCACTGTCGGTGATACGGTTACGGTCGAGGCGGATGTGTTCACCGATGGCCACGACGCGCTGTCCTGTGTGCTGCAATATCGCAAGGCGGGTGCGAGCGACTGGCAGGAAGCGCCGATGCGCGCCCTGGTCAATGACCGCTGGCAGGGCGAGTTTGCGGTGCTGGATCTGGGCCGCTATGAATACACGGTGACCGCTTGGGTGGATGCCTTCAAGTCCTGGAGGCATGATCTGGGCCGCTGGGTGCAGGCCGAGGACGTGGCCATTGCCCTGCGGGTGGGTGAGAAGCTGGTTGAGCAGGCCAGCCAGCGCGCTACGGGGGTCGATGCACAATGGCTGGCCCGGCGCGCCCGGGAGCTGGTGGGGCAGCAGGAGCTCGAATACCGTCGCCGGCTGGGGCTGGATGAGGATCTGGCGCGGCTGATGGCGCTGTATGCCGATCGCAGCCTGGCCCTGCAGTACGACAGGATCCTGGCGGTGGTGGTCGATGATGAGCGCGCTCGCTTTAGCAGCTGGTACGAGATGTTTCCGCGTTCCTGCAGTGCGGTCCCCGGTCAGCATGGCACCTTCCGGGATTGTGAAGCCTGGCTGCCGCGCATCGCTGCGATGGGCTTCGATGTACTGTACTTTCCGCCCATCCATCCGATTGGCCGGGTCAACCGCAAGGGCAAGAACAACACCCTGACGCCCGCTGCTGATGATGTGGGCAGTCCCTGGGCGATCGGCGCGGCGGAAGGTGGCCACAAGGCAATTCTGCCGGAGCTGGGCACCCTGGAGGATTTCCGCCGCCTGGTGCAAAAGGCCGGCGAGCATGGCATCGATATCGCCATGGATATCGCCCTGCAATGCGCCCCCGATCATCCCTACGTCGAGCAGCATCCCGACTGGTTCCGCTGGCGGCCAGATGGCACGGTGCAGTACGCCGAGAATCCACCCAAGAAGTATCAGGACATCTACCCGTTCAACTTCGAAACCGCCGATTGGCGGGCGCTGTGGGACGAGATCAAGAGCATCTTTGAATTCTGGATTCAGCAGGGCGTGCGCATCTTCCGGGTCGACAACCCGCACACCAAGCCCTTCGCGATGTGGGAATGGCTGATCGGCGAGATCAAGCAGAGCACGCCGAATGCGATCTTCCTCGCCGAAGCCTTCACCCGGCCCAAGGTCATGCACCGCCTGGCCAAGCTCGGCTACAGTCAGTCCTATACCTACTATGCGTGGCGCAACACTGCCGCCGAGCTCGGCGAGTACCTGACCGAAGTGTGCCAGGGTCCGGGCCGCGAATACTTCCGCCCCAACTTCTGGCCGAACACCCCGGATATTCTCACTGAGGCGCTGCAGTTCGGCGGCCGGCCGATGTTCATGTCGCGGCTGGTGATGGCAGCGACCATGACCGCTAGCTATGGGATCTACGGGCCGGCCTATGAACTGATGGAACATGTCGCGGTCAAGCACGGCAGCGAGGAGTATCTGGATTCCGAGAAGTATCAGCTGCGCTACCGGGATCGCCAGGAACTGGACGGACCCAACAGCCTGTGCGACTTCATCACCCTGGTGAACCGGATTCGCAAGCGCAATCCGGCCCTGCAGTCCGACTGGGGCATGCAGGTGCATCAGGTCGATAACGAGCAGATGCTGTGCTACAGCAAGGTCACCCCGGATCGCGCCAACGTCATTCTGGTGGTGGTGAATCTGGATCCGCATTACACCCAGGCCGGCTGGACTCACCTTGATCTCGAAGCGCTGGGCGTGGATCCGCAGCAGCCGTTCCAGGTGCATGATCTGCTGACCGGTGCGCATTATCTGTGGCATGGGCCGCGCAACTATGTCGAATTGAACCCGCACCGGATGCCGGCGCATGTGTTCCGCATTCGCCACCACCTGCACACCGAGCGCGACTTCGCCACGTTCGAAGGTTGAGGCTGAGGCAGGAGGACAGCGTGGAACCGGGCGACGGGATCATTGATCTGGCTGGCGCCGAGAGGTGGCGCGACCCGGTCGTGTCCGTCGCACTTGCTCAGGTGCTGTCCAAGTTCCTGCCGGCGCAGCGCTGGTTCGCCGGCAAGGGTGGATCGATTGAGCGGGTGGAATGCGACTGTCAGGACATCGGGTTTGATCAGGTCGGGTGGCTGCTGGTGCGCATTCGGGTCTGGCTGGCCGGCCAGGCAGAGCCGCAGGATTACGGGCTGCCGCTGGCACTGGCCTGGGATGACGAGGGCGATGACAAGCCGCGCCCGCCCTGGTCCTGCACGCTGGCCCGGGTGCGGATCGGGGCGCGGGTTGGTCTGCTCTACGATGCCTATGCCAGCGCAGCCTTCAGCCGGTCGATCCTCAGGATGATGGCCAGCAACGCCCGCATCCCGCTGGGTGAGGGCTGGCTGAAGTTCTCCTCAACGCGCGCTTTTCGCCAGTGGGCCGGTGAGGCGCCCGAGTCCCTGCCAGTCAAACGCCTGTCCCTGGAGAGCAGCAACGCCACGCTCAACATCGGCAGTCGCATACTGCTCAAGGCTTATCGGCGCCTGCGAGCGGGGATCAACCCCGAGCTGGAGATGGGCCGCTTCCTGAACGATGTCGCCGGGTTTGGCAACGCCGCGCCGCTGGCCGGTACCCTGGAATACGAGGACGGCAACGGCACGGTCATCGCGCTGGCCCTGGTGCAGGGCTTTATTGACAATCAGGGCGATGCCTGGAGCTACACCCAGGATTATCTGCGCTGCGTCCTGGGTGACTGTCTGCGACAGCCGGATGCGCTGCCTGCGGTGGACGGGCAGGTGCATGGTCGGTATCGGCGGTTCGCCACGACCCTGGGCCGGCGCACTGGCGAACTGCACCGGGTCCTGGCGCTGCCTACGGGTGATCCGGCCTTTGATCCCGAGCCGATCACGGTGGCGGATCTTGAGTCGTGGAGCACGTGGATTCGCAATGCAGTGGCCGCCACGCTGGAACGGCTGGAGTCGGCGCGGAGCGGGCTGCCGGAACCGGTGCGGACTCTGGCCACGACGGTGCTGGACGCGCGCGAGGCTGTGCTGGCGCGTTGCGTGGCCCCGGCGATCCGTGATCCGCTGCCGATGAAGACCCGCTGCCATGGTGATTATCACCTCGGCCAGGTGCTGTTGGCCGGGGACGATGTCATCATCATCGATTTTGAAGGCGAGCCATTGCGGCCTTTGGAGGAGCGGCGCGCCAAGCACACGCCGTTGCGCGATGTGGTGGGTCTGCTGCGCTCGTTCAATTATGCCGCGCACGCTGCGCTGCATCAGGCGACCACCGCCGGCATGGGCCAATGGCAGCTGCTCGCGCCCCATGTCCGGGTGTGGGAGGAGCAGGCCCGCGGCGCGTTCCTGGAGGGCTATGCCCAGGCCGCACGGGGTTGCGCCAGCTATCCGGACGCGCCCTGGAAAGTCCAGGCCCTGCTGGAACTGCTGGCCCTGGAAAAGGCCAGTTACGAACTGCGCTACGAATTGGATAACCGCCCCGACTGGCTTGTGATTCCGCTCGGGGGATTGTGTGAACTGCTGTCCCTGACAATGAAGGAAGTGCCGCGATGAAACAACCCAAAGTTCTTGCGTTCGTAATGGCCGGTGGCGAAGGCTCGCGCCTGCAGCCGCTGACCACCGCCAGTTCCAAGCCGTCGTTGCCGTTTGGGAGCCGCTATCGGATCGTCGACTTCGTGCTGAGCAACCTGCTCAATGCCCGCATCCAGTCGATCTATCTGCTGGTGCAGTACAAGTCCCAGTCGCTGATCGAACATGTGCGCAAGGCCTGGGTCGTGTCGCCGATGCGCAATGAGGAATTCGTGACCGTGGTGCCGCCGCAGATGCTCAGCGGTGGCGACTGGTTCCAGGGTACTGCGGATGCCGTTTACCAGAATCTGAACCTGATCCAGTTGCACGACCCGGATCTGGTGCTGGTGTTTGGCGCCGACCATATCTATCGCATGGATATCCAGCAGATGGTGGATTTCCACCTGGAGCGCGAAGCCGATGTCACGGTCGCGGCGCTGCCGGTGCCGCTCGACGAGGCCAAGTCCTTTGGCGTCATCGCCGCTGACCACGCTGGCCGGGTCAACGAGTTCCAGGAAAAGCCGCTCGACCCGGCGCCCATGCCCTCTGATCCGACGCGCGCCTACGCTTCGATGGGCAACTACCTGTTCAATGCCAAGGTGCTGGTCGATGCCCTCAAGGAAGCCAATCGTCGCGGCGAGCACGACTTTGGCCACCATGTGCTGCCCAAGCTCAAGGATAGCCACCGGCTGTTTGCCTACGACTTTGCCACTAATCGGGTACCGGGGGTGAAGTCCTACGAGGAGCCGGCCTACTGGCGCGATGTCGGTACCCTGGACGCCTATTTCAACGCCCATCAGGATCTGCTCGGGTTGACGCCGCGCTTTGACGTGTTCAACCCGCAGTGGCGGATTTTTTCCAGTAACTACCAGGGACCGGTGGCGCGGATTATCGACGCCCATATTCACAACAGCGTGATCGCTGCCGGCTCGCTGGTGCATTCAGCCTCGATCCGCAACTGCATGATTCGCCGCGAAGTGATCATTGAGGACGATGTTGAGCTGGAGGATTGCGTGATTCAGGACTACGTCTGGATCAAGCGCGGCGCGCGGCTGCGGCGGACCATCATCGGTCAGTACAACATCATCGAGGCGGGCTCGCGCATTGGTTATGATCCGGACCAGGATCGGCGCATGTACCAGGTCACCGAGGGTGGCATCACCGTGATCGGACCTGGTGAGGTCAGCACGACGATGCGCTCGTTCAGCGAGTAGGACCGATCTGCGCCCTTTAGCCGCTGGTCTGTTGTTCATGCCCTCTGCCCCCGGGGAGAGGGCAGCCAATCTCAACGAGTCCAGTGATCCCGCTTGGGGCCAGCAGTTCAGTGGGTACGGTCGACCTCTCCAGTGGAGAGGACTGTTATTGATGCCGTGACCCCGACCGGGAGGGCAAATGGCGATAAATCCAGCGACGATGGCGATCTGGCCGGGCCGGCCTTACCCTTTGGGCGCGCACTGGGATGGCGAGGGTGTCAACTTCGCCCTGTTTTCGGCGCATGCCGAGCGGGTGGTGCTGTGTCTGTTCGACGCCAAGGGCAAGCACGAGGTGGCACAGATTCCGCTGCGTGAGCGCAGTGGCGGGGTGTGGCACGGCTATCTACCCGAGGCGCGCCCCGGCCTGCTGTATGGCTACCGGGTGCACGGTCCCTACCGGCCCGAGGACGGGCAGCGCTTCAATGCCCACAAGCTGCTGCTCGATCCCTACGCCAAGGCTATCGTCGGTCCGCTGCAGTGGAGCGATGCCCAGTTTGGCTACCGGATCGGCAGTCGCGGCGAGGATTTGAGCTTCAACACCCGCAACAGCGCCCCGGGCATGCCCAAGTGCCAGGTGGTCGATACCGCCTTTCACTGGGGTGAGGACCGGCTGCCACGGGTGCCCTGGTCCGACACCATCATTTATGAGCTGCATGTGCGCGGCTTTACCCAGCGCCATCCCGAGGTGCCCGCACACCTGCGCGGTACCTATGCCGGGCTGGCCTGCGGGCCGGTGATCGACTATCTCAAGGCGCTGGGCGTCACCGCGATCGAACTGCTGCCGATTCACTATTTCCCCGAGGAGCGCCACCTGCTCGACCGGGGTCTGAACAACTACTGGGGCTATAGCACCCTGGGCTATTTCGCGCCCAATCCGCGCTATGCCGCCACCGACAACCCGGTGGCCGAATTCAAGAGCATGGTCAAGGCGCTGCACTCGGCCGGCCTGGAAGTGATCCTCGACGTGGTTTACAACCACAGCGCCGAAGGCAATCACCTCGGGCCGACGCTGAGCTTTCGTGGCATCGACAACGCCAGCTATTACCGGCTGGTGCCCGGACAGCCGCGCTACACCATGGACTACACCGGGTGCGGCAACAGCCTCAACACCGCCCATCCCCGGGTACTACAACTGGTGATGGACAGCCTGCGCTACTGGGTGCAGGAGATGCACGTCGATGGTTTCCGCTTCGATCTGGCCGCGACCCTGGCGCGCGATGCCAAGGGGGTGGTGGATCAGGACGGTACCTTCATGGACGTGATCCAGCAGGACCCGGTGCTGGCACAGGTCAAGCTGATCGCCGAACCCTGGGATCTGGGTGAGGACGGTTATCAGGTCGGCCGCTTTCCGCTGGGCTGGAGCGAGTGGAACGGCAAGTACCGTGACGTGGTGCGTGATTACTGGCGCGGCGAGGGTGGGCTGATCGGTGAACTGGCCTATCGGCTGACCGGCTCGGCCGACCTTTACGAGCACAACGGTCGCCGGCCGCACGCCAGCATCAACTTCGTCACCGCTCACGACGGTTTCACGCTCTACGATCTGGTCAGCTACAACGAGCGCCACAACGAAGCCAACGGCGAGCACAACCACGACGGCGAATCGCATAATCGCAGTTGGAACTGTGGCGCCGAGGGCGATACCGACGATCCAGCGGTGCTGGCGCTGCGCCTGCACCAGCGGCGCAATTTCCTGGCCACGCTGCTGCTGTCACAGGGCGTGCCGATGCTGCTGGCCGGCGACGAGGTTGGCCGTACCCAGCGCGGCAACAACAATGCCTATTGTCAGGACAACAGCATCAGTTGGCTGGACTGGGATCTGGCCTGGCTGCAGGAGAACCGTGAATTGCTGGCGTTTACCCAGCGCCTGATCGCGATTCGTCGCCAGCATCCGACCTTTCGCCGCCGGCATTTTTTCCAGGGCCTGCACGGCGATGGGGTGCGCGATATTCTCTGGTTCAATCCCGATGGACGCGAGATCAACGACGATGAATGGAGTCACGATTATGCCCGCTGCCTGGGCCTGTATCTGCCGGGCGCCGGTCTCAAGGAAGATGATGAGCGTGGCCATCCGCGACACGATGACGATTTCCTGCTGCTGTGCAATGCCCACCATGATGACATTCCCTTCATTTTGCCGCTGCTGCCTGCCGCCGACAGCTTTATAGTCCTGATTGACACCGCCTTACCGCTCGGTGAGCCGAGCAACGGCAATCTGCATCCCGCCGAAGAACCCTATCCGGTGCGTGGCCGCTCGCTGGTGCTGCTCCAGCATCGGCGCGGTTCTCCCGCAATATCCTGATGGTTGAGCGTGCTGATGTGATGGATCGCCGCCAGAGTGGCCTGGCACGTCGCAGCATTTACGCCGGGAAGGAACGGCGCACTGTGCAAGGCACGGTCAACGATTGCTTGAGCTGTTTCCTGCTGCATCGGGCTCAGCAAGCCCGGTCATGGTGAGTTGATTTCCAGATGCCACTTTTGAGCGTTGATAACGTTTCCATTGCCTTCGGTGCCGAGGCACTGCTCGATCAGGCCAGCTTTCAGATTGATCCTGGCGAGCGGGTCTGTCTGATCGGTCGCAACGGCACGGGCAAGACCACCCTGCTGCGCCTGCTGGCTGCTGAGATTCAGCCTGACAGTGGCGAGATCTGGCGCCAGCCCGGCCTGCGTCTGGCTACCCTGTCCCAGGAATTGCCCGCTGACACCACGGCGACCGTGTTCGAAGTCGTTGCCGGTGGTCTGGACGGGCTGGGCGCGCTGCTGGCGGAGTATCACGAGGCGGCCACCGCCTTGGTCCACGATGCTGCGCCGGAGCGGTTACGCCGAGTGGAACGCCTGCAGCATGAACTGGAAGCACGCGAGGGCTGGCGCTGGCAGCAGCGCACTGAGGCCATTCTCAGCCGCTTGTGCTTGCCGGCGGATACGCCGCTGGCTGAGTTGTCGGGTGGCTGGCGGCGGCGGGTGCTGCTGGGCCGGGCGCTGGTCAGCGAGCCGGATCTGCTGCTGCTTGATGAGCCGACCAACCATCTGGATCTGGACACCATCCAGTGGCTGGAAGAGGAGTTGCTGCAATTTCGCGGCGGTCTGCTGTTCATTACCCATGACCGGGCCCTGTTGCAGCGCTTGGCCACCCGGTTGCTGGAACTGGATCGTGGCGTGCTGACCTCATGGCCGGGCGATTATGCCCAGTTCCAGGAGAAGAAGGCGGCCCTGCTGGAGATCGAAACCCGCCATCACGCCAAGTTCGATAAGGTCCTGGCCCAGGAAGAGGTGTGGATTCGCCAGGGTATCAAGGCGCGGCGGACCCGTAATGAAGGCCGGGTGCGCGCCCTGCTGGCCTTGCGCGATGAACGTCGCCAGCGGCGCGAACAGCTCGGCAAAGCCAGTTTCGAGCTGGAACAGGCCGAGTCTTCCGGCCGGCTGGTCATCGAGGCGCAGGCTGTCGGCTATGCCTGGCGCGATACGCCGCTGATTCGTGATTTCTCGGTGCGGATCATGCGTGGCGATCGCGTTGGCCTGATCGGTCCGAACGGTTCCGGCAAGACCACGCTGTTGCAGTTGCTGCTCGGGCGATTGACCCCGGATAGCGGCACGGTGCGCCTTGGTACACGGTTGGAGCTTGCCTATTTCGATCAGTTGCGCGAACGTCTCGACCCCGAGCGCAGTGTGCTCGACAACCTCGCCGAAGGTCGGGAAACCCTGGAGATCAACGGCCAGCGCCGCCATGTGATCAGCTATCTGGGCGATTTTCTGTTCAGCGCGCAGCGGGTGCGTTCGCCGGTCAAGTCGCTGTCCGGCGGTGAGCGCAATCGCTTGCTGCTGGCGCGGCTGTTCAGTCAGCCGGCCAATCTGCTGGTGATGGACGAACCGACCAATGATCTGGATCTGGAAACGCTGGAACTGCTGGAGGAATTGCTATTGGAGTACAGCGGCACGCTGCTGCTGGTCAGCCATGACCGGGCGTTTCTCGATAGCGTGGTGACCAGTTGCCTGGTGTTCGAGGACAACGGGCGCATTGGTGAATACGTCGGCGGTTACAGCGACTGGCTGCGCCAGCGCGCGACGCCTGATCCGCTGCCGCTGGTCAAGGCCAAATCTGCGCCCGCGCCCGCGCTAAAGGCAGCAAAACCCGCCGCCCCGGCCCGGCTCAGCTACAAGGAACAGCGCGAACTGGAGCAGTTGCCGGAGCGGATCGAGCAACTGGAGCAGCGCCAGCAGGCCCTGCAGGCCCAGACCGCCGACCCGGCGTTCTATAAGCAGGAACCAACGGCGATCGCGCGGCAGGCAGAAGAATTGCGCGCGCTGGAAGCGGAACTGGCTACGGCTTATGCGCGCTGGGAAGCCCTGGATGCCCGCGCCGGTGGCTGAGGGTTGCTGATCGCCGGCTCAGGCGTCTTCGAAATAGTCGCTGTCGATGCTGACGATGCGCACCTGTCGCTTGACGGTCACGCCCACCCCGGTCTCGATCATGAACCGGGCCAGATCAGCGCCATTGACCAAAACGATGCCGCCAGCGACCGACCTGGAGAACTCCCGGGCCTGGGCGCTGAAGTCGGATGTGGTGATGAATACGCCCTTCCTGGCCTTGCGTGCGGCGAGTGCGCCGTAGAACTCGTGCAGTTGCGGACTGCCGATGGTGCTCTGCCAGCGCTTGGCCTGCACATACACCTTCTCCAGTCCCAGCCGGTCCAGAGCGATGATGCCATCAATGCCGCCATCACCGGGACCTCCGGTTTGCCGCAGGTCGCTGCGGCTGACGCCATAGCCGAGCGCGTGCAGCAGATCAAGCACCAGCCGCTCGAAGAACGCCGGCGAGCATTGGCCGATATGTTCGAGCAGATCACGGGCAACGCTGTCGTGCAGTTCCTTTACCGCAGCGTCGATCCGCTCTTCCGGACTGCTGTCGGGCACGGAATCGGTCGCGGGACTGAGCACGGAATTGGTCGCAGGATGTGAGGCCATGTCGCCGTTGTCGGTCACGCTGAACCTGGCCAGACGCAGGCGTAGGGCGTCATCAATGCCATCGGGATGTGCGGCGAGAAACAGCCTGCCCGCTGGAGTGATTCGCCACCAGCCGCGCCGGGGCGATTCCGAAAGCTGCTGGCGCTTGAGGCGATCCTGCGCCCAGCCGATTCGGTTGCGGAACACCATCTGAGCGCCGCTGGGCAGGATTTCCGCCCGTTCCTCGGCGCTTAAGCCCAATCGGTCAGCGGTGCGATCCTGCACCTCGGATGCCCTGGCGCCATCAGGATAGGCGGCCAGGGTTTGCAGCAGCGGGTAGATGCAATAGTCGTAGGTGGGGATGGCCATGGCGGGCTGTGGTCAGGGCAGAGAGGGCGATGTTGCTGTGCATTTTAGCCCCGCTGCTGCCATCGCCGCATCGTCCTGATTCCTCAAGCCTGATGCGCAGCGTTGTGCGCGCTTAGTTTTCCCCAAGCAGCAGCATGAGGCCCAGACCCAGCATGATCACGGCGATCAGCGAATCCAGAACCCGCCATGCACTGGGTTTACGGAAGAGCGGGCCCAGCAGACGAGCCCCATAGCCAAGGGCGAAAAACCAGATGAAGCTGGCGGCCGCCGCTCCAGCGCCGAACACCCAGCGTCCACGATCTCCGCACTGATTGGCCAGGGAACCCAGCAGGATCACCGTATCCAGATACACATGCGGATTCAGGAACGTGAACGCAAGACAGGTGACCATGGCTGCGCCGAGCGAAGTCCCGATGCTGGAATCGACCGTAAGCTGTTGCGGTTGCAGTGCGCGCCGTGCAGCAAGCAGTCCATAGGCTATTAAAAAGGCGGATCCGCCATAACGGGTCGCATCCAGAAGCAAGGGCACTGCCTGAATCAATGCGCCAAGGCCGGTAATGCCTGCCGCTATGAGGAGAACGTCTGCGCTGGAACAGACGAGCACGATCGGCAGCACATGTTCACGCCGAATGCCTTGGCGCAAGACAAAGGAATTCTGGGCACCAATCGCAATGATCAGTGCGGCACCGGACAGGAATCCGGCCATGAAATCAGGGTGCATGGATTCGGTAACTCCGCGATGGCATCAGTGATGCCTCAGGCCCGCGTCGCCAATGCCGCCCGCATCCGTTCCAGGCCCTCGACGAGGGTGCTGCGTGGGCAGCCAAAATTCAGCCGCACAAAGCCCGCACCGCCTGGACCAAAGGTCGCGCCATCGTTCAGTGCCACGCCCGCTTGTTGCAGAAAGAACGCCTGCGCGTGCTCCAGACCCGCGCCACGGCAATCCAGCCAGGCCAGATAGGTCGCTTCCGGGGCCGTGCTGCACACGCCGGGCAAGTGACGCTTGACGAAATCCAGCATGAAAGCACGATTATCGGCCAGGTAAACCCGCAGTTCATCCAGCCAGTCCGCGCCGTGCCGGTAGGCGGCCAGCGCGGCGTGCAGGGCGAGGACATTCACATCCGGCACGATGCCGCGCATCGCCTGCTGAAAGCGCCGCCGCAGGGACGGGTTCTGAATGATGGCGAAACTGGCGCCCAGCCCGGCGATATTAAAAGTCTTGCTCGGCGCCATCAGGGTGATGCAGCGCTGGGCAATCTCCGGGGCCAGGGTGGCAAAGGGCACATGCCGCCGCCCGTCCAGCAGCAGATCGCCGTGAATTTCATCCGAGCACACCACCAGATCATGCCGTTCGCAGATTGCCGCCAGCCGCTGCAACTCACTCACGCTAAAACTGCGCCCGACCGGATTATGCGGGTGGCAAAGCATAAACAGCCGGGTGCCCGGATCGATGGCGGCGGCGAAGGCAGCATCGTCGAAGTGGTAATAAAGCTGCCCGTCGCGCTGTTCCGCGTCCAGTTCCGCCGTGAGCAGGCGCCGATCCTGATGGCCGGGCGCGCTCAGGAAGGGGGGATAGACCGGCGTTTGCACCAGCACCGCGTCGCCCGGTTCGCCAACCGCCCGGCAGACCACGTTCAGCCCGCACACCAGTCCCGGCAGATAGACGATGTCGTCCGCCGTGACCGTCCAGCCGTACAGCGTGGCCAGACGGGCGCAGAGGGTCTCACTCAATTGCACCGGTGGCGCGCCGTAGCCGAATACGCCATGTGCAATGCGCGTCTGCAAGGCGGCCAGCACCGGCTCCGGGGTCGTAAAGTCCATATCGGCCACCCACAGGGGCAGGGCAGCGCCGTAACGTTGCCACTTCAAGCTATCGGTGTCGCGGCGCACGGGCGCGTGGTCAAAATCGTAGGGCATGGGGTCGGGAGTCCGGTTGCGGTGCGGGAAAGAGGCTGGAAACGCTGCGGCTTAAACCAGATTGTGCATCTGGCGCAGGTGGGCATAAGTGAGATTCGACACCTCGCGGATCACATCGCCACGGGCATTTTTCCAGGCGCCGTAATTGTTGGCCGGGCGCGCCTTTTCGATGATGCCGATGAAGGTGTACGGATAGCGGCGCCCGTCGCGACCCTGAGCGACCAAAATACCCATGTCGCCACAGAGCCGCGCCGTAGTGCCGGTCTTGTCCAGCACCCAGGTTTGCCGTGCTACGCCGCCGGCGCCGGTGTAGACACGGTCGCGGTTGGGCAGACCCATCAGACGCTTGATCTCGCGCGAGTAGGGCAACTGGTCATACCAGAGTGCATGCAGGAAGCGGTGGTAGTCGAGTGCCGAGGCCCGGTTGCGGTAGGAACGGCCACCACCGGGAATGCGCTCGACAATCCGGGTGTGCCGGAAAATGCCCGGATGGCGGCGCTTGAGAGTGTGCTCGGCTTCGGCTGGGCCGGAGCGGGCGCTGGTGCGATTAAGCAGTTCAATGAAATAGTTGGTGGCCTGATTGTCGCTGCGCTGGATCATCGCTTCCATGCGCGCGCGCTGGTAGGGCGTGTAGGGCAGCTTGCCTTCCTGAACCTTGGTGAAAAAGGCCAGGGCAATGAAGGGCTTGATCATGCTGGCGCTCTGATAGGGCGTGCCGGCATTGATCGTCACCAGATAGCGGTTGCTGGTGAAGTCGTAGACCAGCCAGGCGGTGCGCTCGTTGCTGGCCAGCCGTCCCGTGCGGCGCATGGCATCCAGATGCCGCAGGATGCCGGTGTTGAGATCGGCGCTGGGGGCAGTGCGCGGTGTATCCGGCGCCTGTCGCATCCAGTAGGGTTTCAGACTGCCGCGCGGCACTACGCCCTGCGGCCATTTCTGCAGGGGTGGCGGTTCGTCCCAGTCATAGGCCGTGCTAGCGCGCGAGCCGAGCCCGAGCGCACTGCCGAGCAGCAGGCTCAATCCGCTCAGAAAACGGCGTCGGCCCGGATCGATGCGGTCATCGTCTGCGGAGTCGGTCCGTGAATGCGCGGGATGATCAATCGTCATGGTAGCGTCCTCCGGTGGACGACAAGCGGGAGAGTGCAGGTCATTATCGGCTGGCAACCTGGAAATCGACAATGACCGGGTAGTGATCGGAACCGAAGTCCGCACCGGTCTGGCGATTCTGAATGCGGATATCAGTGGAGACCAGAACATGGTCGATGGGGATCCACAGTAGTGGCCAGCCTGCAGGCCAGGAGCTGTGCAGGCCGCGCCCGTCGGCACTGTCGCGCAACCCGCTATCGCGCAGCAGCCGCGCGAACCACGGCGACCAGGGCGAGGTATTCAGATCACCGGCCAGTATCAGCGGTGTATGCGTCTGTCGCACCCGCAGTGCCAGGGCCGCGAACTGTGCGTTACGGTCGGCGGCAGCAGCGGCGCTGACCGGCGGCAGTGGGTGGGTGCCAATCAGGGTAAAGCGCTGCGTGCCGTCGCCCAGTTCGGCGATGACCGAGGGCAGGCCGGCGGCGCTGAGCGTGACGACTTCGGCTTTTTGGAACGGCAGCCGGCTGAGCAGGGCAATGCCGAAATAATCGTTGCGCGGCATCGTCTGCCGATATGGATAGCGCCCGGCCAGCGATTCCAGGTGCGCAGCCAGCTCCGGCGTGACTTCGAGCAGCACGACCAGATCGGCGGCGCTGGCGTCGATCATCGCCTGGATGCGTGCAATAGCGCGGTTTTCCGCGTGGATATTGGCCAGCAGCAGCCGCAGCCGGGGCTCGCCTGCGGTGGCGGAGGCTTCTGCGGGTGGCAGCAGGCGCGGCGTTAGCAGCAGGGCGTTGAGCAGGGCGCCGCTGACGAAGAGCAGGGCCCAGCGGTGGTGGGTCCGCGCCAGCATGACCGCTGCCAGCAGCGCCAGCGCCACGGCATATTGCAGCCGGAAATGGCTGGCCAGTTCGAGAATCCAGTGCAGATGCCCGGCAAAGCCCGCCAGTGTTGCGACGCAGGCAAGGGCGCCGGCAGCAGTCAGCAGACCGTGCAGGCGCGGCAACGACGGTGATGGCGGCGATGATGACACAGCATTTCTCCGGGCGGTGGGCCTGTCGTAGCGTGTGCCAGGTGACAGGCAATTTAGGCACATATCCATGAGTGGCCTAGGGAAAACCATGACCCCCGCGGGTGAAATTCCTTATTTACTCCCAGGGGCTGTGAGACTTAAATCGTAGGCGTGGCAGATGAACGACCAGGGGATGTGAGAAAGCCCTGGTTTCCCCGGCAAGCTGTCAGGATAGTGAATAAGACAAGCTGTCGGGATAGTGAATAAAAAGGGTTTGCACCGCGCTGTTCGCCTTGGCCGGGTCCGGTCATGACCGGGTAGCGGCATCCAGGGCAGGTTGTCCAGCCCGGTGGAAAACCCTAATAACAATGATTGTGATTTGGTCGCGTCCGAGGGAGTGCGTGGCCCTTGACCATCAAAGCGAGGATTAGAATGAAAAGTGAAGTCACCCGTCCGATTAAGGCTAAACGTTGTGGTAGCGAGGGTCTGATGCCCGTGGACAAGCATAGCTGTCCGTATCGCGGGACGGCCTCGTGCGTGAGTGCTGGCGGCGGTAGCTATTGTGGTGGCTACGGTGGGGACGCGCCCATTCGCGGTACGCAGTTGTATACCGTGCGCTGCCTGGAAGAAAACAACGCCGATTTCGTGCTGTACGACTGGTTGAAGGTGCCGCGCCGGCTGGCGCAGCCGCTGCAGTATCGCTAGCACGCCGGCTCAGGATTTGGATTTGGGAGAGGAGGTTCAGGGAGGATAGGATTGCCAGGGGGCCCAGGGTGGGGTG
>OFRV01000049.1_pt1 | contig 18404 bp, 17 predicted proteins | sample 1543231 | NCBI WGS metagenome assembly OFRV01 (sample SAMN05442499, study PRJEB24371) | freshwater metagenome | isolation source: Freshwater Lake | place: Canada: Niagara | collected 2013-08-21 | reverse complement strand
GCCGAATGCCACGCATGTCACTGCAACCAATACCTGGCGCGCCGAGTCCTTCGCGCTGGAGGTGACGCGTTTCCTGCAGCGGCAAAAGTAATCATGCGACCACACCCGGGTTCATCCACACAGTGAGGCATGGCCATGAACAGGATTGCGCAGATGTTGGGTCTGGTTGCGGCGCTGGCTTTGGCGACGCCGGCTCTGGCCGGTCCCTATGAACAGGCGTTCGGCGCGGTGCAGCGTATGCTGACCCAGTCGGCGCGCAATGACGAAGCCGGTCTGCAGGCCGCCCGGCAGCAGTTGGAACAGGTACCGCGCCCGGCGCATCAGGATGCAAAGGCAGCGCGTGCTTTGAATCAGCAGGGCCTGGATGCCCTTAAGCGCGGCGACGCGGCGGCGGCCGTTGCAGCCCTGCAGCAGGCGCAGCGCGCTGATCCGGCCGATGTCGAAGTGGCCGGCAATCTGGGCTATGCCAATCTAAAACTCGGCCAGTTCAAGCGCGCCGAACAGCAGCTGATCTATGCCCTGTCGCTGGCGCCGGATCGGGTGTCGTCCTGGTTCAATCTCGGCCAGGTGTATGGCGCGCTCAATCAGCCTGAGAAGGCGACCGGTGCCTTTGCCAATACCTACCGCCTTTCCCAGAACCGCATCAAGACCGAGGGCTTCCTGCGCCAGGCGCTGCAGGACCCGGAGAACAGTGCTGCGACCCGGACCGCGCTACGCCAGGCACTGGCCCTGTTTGGATTGACCGTGGATGGGCCGTGAGTGCGCTGCCGGCGGCGAAATCATGTTGCGTGGCTTGCTCCTCTGTCAGGTGGCGTCTAGGCTTAAAAAGCGTTGCATCCCGTAGCAACGCAAAACAACACCGATACCACCATAACAATGCGAGGATAACTACATGAAAAAAGTGTTGATGAGCCTGACGGCCTGCTGTGTGATGGGTCTTTCCGCCGGTGCCTGGGCGGCGGATGCCGCGACTGCCGATGAGGTGGTGACCAAGGTCAAGGAAGCCGCGGTCGCCGTTAATGCTGGCGCCGACGTGACCCTGTCTGAATTCGACAAGAAGGATGGCAAATGGGCCTGGAAGGATACCTATGTGTTCGCGCTGGATTGCAGCGCGGGCGTCGTCAAGGCGCATCCGAACGAGAAGGTCAAGAACATCAAGGTGGTTGAGCTCAAGGACAAGGCGACCGGTCAGGAATTTGGCAGCGCCCTGTGCGCCGCCGCTAAGAAAGCTCACGGTGGCTGGGTCGAATATATGTGGACCAAGCCCGGTGCCGAAGGTAATCACCGCAAGGTCGCCTATGTTCTGTCCGCTGGCAACTATCAAGTGGTCGCGGGTGTCTATGACGACAAGCTGACTGCTGCCGAATTGGAAGCCAAGAGCGCCAAGTAAGCCCCGCCAGTCCCCGCCGCGTCGCGCCCCTGCCGATTCTGGCGCTTGCCAGATGCGCGACCCGGCGGGCTTTCCCTGTGCTGATGAGTTCTCCTGCACCTGCCGGCGCCCCGTCGGCTTCGTTGTATACTGGCGACACGCTCCTCTTGTGTCCATGACCTCATCCCAGACAGGAGAATTTCGGTGATTTATTCCCTCGGCGACCGCAGGGTCGAATGCCATGGCGAAGACTGGTTCATCGCCGACAACGCCACCGTGATCGGCTCGGTGGTGCTCAAGCAGAATGCCAGCATCTGGTTCAATGCCGTGCTGCGCGGCGATAACGATGTCATCACCATCGGCGAGAATGCCAATATCCAGGATGGCGCGATCCTGCACACTGATCCGGGCATTCCGCTCATCGTGGGCCGCGATGTCACCGTCGGCCATCTGGCGATGCTGCATGGCTGCATCATCGGCGATAACAGCCTGATCGGCATCAAGAGCCTGATCATGAACCGGGCGGTGATCGGCAAGAACTGCCTGATCGGCGCTAACAGCCTGATTCCCGAAGGCAAGGTCATTCCCGACGGTTCGCTGGTGATGGGCTCGCCGGGCAAGGTGGTGCGCACGCTGACCGAGCAGGAGATTGAGAACCTGCGCGGGTCAGCCAGCCGCTATGTGGAAAACTTCAAACGATTCAAGCGCGATCTGCATCCCCAGGGCTGAGCCAGTGAGCGCCCTTGAAGAACGTCTTGATCTGACGGTTCAGCAGGTCGGTTCGACCATCCTCGGCAAGGAGCGCGCCATTCGCCTGGCGCTGGCCTGTCTGCTGGCGCGTGGCCATCTGCTGATCGAGGACTTGCCCGGCATGGGCAAAACCACGCTGGCGCATGCCCTGGCGCGTTGCCTGGGCCTGCATTACCAGCGCATCCAGTTCACCAGTGATCTGCTGCCCGCCGACATTCTCGGTGCCGCTGTTTATGAGCGGCAGCGCGAAACCTTTGTGTTTCATCCCGGGCCGATCTTCGCCCAGTTGATCCTGGCCGATGAGATCAATCGCGCCACGCCCAAGACCCAGAGCGCACTGCTGGAAGCGATGGAGGAAGGGCAGGTGACGGTTGAAGGCGAAACCCGCGCCCTGCCGGTGCCGTTTTTTGTCATTGCCACGCAGAATCCCACCTACCAGATTGGTACCTTTCCCCTACCGGAATCGCAGCTTGACCGCTTTCTGATGCGCATTGAACTGGGCTATCCCGATGCCCGGGCGGAACGGCTGCTGCTGGAAGGTGAGGACCGCCGCGAGGTGCTGGCACGGCTGCCGGCGAGCATGACCCCGGAACAACTGCACGAGGCGCAGGGACGGGTGGCCGGGATTCATGCCGCGCCGCCGCTGCTGGATTATGTGCAGGCCCTGCTGACTTTTTCGCGCCAGTCGGGACGCTTTCGCGGCGGGCTGTCACCGCGCGCCGGACTGGCATTGCTGCGCGCGGCGCGCGCCTGGGCGCTGCTGCACCGTCGCGACCATGTGCTGCCCGAAGACGTGCAGGTGGTGTTGCCGGCGGTGGTTGGCCATCGCCTGCATCCGGGCGACGAGACGCTGGAGCAAAGCAGCGCTGATCTGGTTGGGCAACTGCTGGATGGCGTGGCCCTGCCGGCGTGAGCAACATGTGGCATGGGCTGGTGCGCCTGCTGCTGGTGTACGGTCTGCCGTTGCTGGCATTGGCCTTGCCCATCATCGGCACCGCCGCGCCCCGGCTGGATCGGGTGAGCCTGCAACTGAAATGGAAACACCAGTTCCAGTTCGCCGGCTATTACGCGGCAGTGGAACAGGGTTTTTACCGCGACGCCGGTCTGGACGTGACGCTGCTGGAGGCGCCGGATAACACTGAGCCGGCGCAGATCGTGCTGCGCGGCGATGCTGAGTTTGGCATCGCCGCTTCGGATCTGGTGCTGTTGCGCGGTCAGGGCCGGCCGGTGGTGGCGCTGGCCGCCATTTACCAGCATTCGCCGTTTATTCTGCTGGCGTTGGCCAATCGCGGCATCGACAGCATTCACGATCTGGCCGGCAAGCGGGCGATGATCGAGGCCCATGCCGCCGAGCTGCTCGCCTATCTGGCCTGGGAAACGGTGCCGGCCAGCCGCATGACCCAGATACCGCACGAATTCAATCCCAGCGCGCTGCTGGAGGGCCGGGCCGACGTCATGTCCGCCTATGCCACCGACGAGCCGTTCCTGCTGCAACAGGCCGGCCAGCCCTACCTGAGCTTCAATCCGCGCGCCGGCGGCATCGATTTCTACGGTGACACTCTGTTCACCACCGAAGAGCAGTTGCGTCGCTATCCGCAGCGGGTACGCGCCTTTCGCGATGCATCGCTGCGTGGCTGGCACTATGCCCTGGCGCATCCCGAGGAAATCACCGCGCTGATTTATGCCCAATACAGCCAGCGCCACAGTCTGGATCATCTGCGCTTTGAAGCCGCGCAGAGCCAGCGCCTGATCCTGCCCGATGTGGTGCAGATCGGCTATATGAACCCCGGGCGCTGGCAGCATATCGCCGAAGTCTACGCCGAGCTGGGCATGGTGGCGCCGGGCCTGTCTCTGGAGGGTTTTCTCTATGATCCCGCGCCGCAGCCCAACCACTTCTGGCTGTATCTGGCTCTGAGCGGCGTGATCGGTACGGCCAGCATTGCCGGGTTCATCGGCATCCGCCTGCGCCAGTTGCGTGCTGCGATGGTCATGATTGCCCGGCAGCGCGATCTGCTGGATGGCCTATTCGAGGACATGGGCCTGGGCATCGTGGTGCTGGACGCCTTGGGCACGGTGCTGCGCGCCAACTATGGTTTCAAGGTGCTGACCGGCTACAGCGAACAGGAAGTTCGCCATCTCGATGACTGGTTCGTGCGCGCCTATCCTGACCCCGAGTATCGCCAGAGGGTCAAGGAGGAGTGGCAACACGATAGACAGTGGACGCGGATCGAGACGCCCCGCTGCTTCTCGGTCATATGCAAGGACGGCACGCAAAAGCAGATCGAGTTCCGTTTTTGGTGCCTGAGTGATGGCCGAACGATTGTCTCCATGCAGGATGTCACCCTGCGCAAGCAGGCGGAAGCGCAGTTACGCGCGCTCGAAGCACGCTACCGTAATCTGGTCGAGAGCGCGCCGTTTCCGATCGTCATTTCCCGCATCGACGACGGCGTTATCCTCTATCTCAATCCGCAGGCAGCGCAGAAGCTCGCTGTGGCCCGCGCCTATATTCTGGGTAAATCGACCCGGGCATTCTACGTCCAGTCCGAGGAACGGGATCAGTTGATCGCGCAACTGCGCCAGCAGGGTTTCCTGCAGCACCGTGAAGTGTGTCTGCGCACTGCTGCGGGCGAACCGTTTTGGGCCAATCTGTCGGCGACTCTGATCCAGTTCGAGGAGCAGTTAGCGGTCTTTTTTGCCATTATCGACATCAGCGAGCGCAAGGCCCTGGAACAGCGTCTGCAAACCCTGGCCATGACCGACGAACTGACCGGGCTTTACAATCGCCGCCATTTCACCCAGTGCGGCGTGGAAGAGGTGGTTCGCGCCCAGCGTTACGGCACGCCATTTTCGCTGCTGATGCTGGATATTGACCACTTCAAGGCCGTCAACGACACCTATGGTCATGAATCTGGCGATGAGGTGTTGCGTAGCCTGGCGGCCTTGCTGCGACAGCAGTTGCGTTCGCTTGATATTGTCGGTCGGCTGGGTGGCGAGGAATTCGGGGTGATTTTGCCTAATACCGCGCTGGCCGAAGCCCGCTGTCTGGCCGAGCGCCTGTGTCAGGCAGTCAGCCGGCACGAGATTGTGACCCGGTATTCCCCTCTGAAGCTGACCGTGAGTATGGGTGTGGCCGCCTTTGGTCCAGCCGTGCAGACTATCGATGACCTGCTGCGCTGCGCCGATCATGCGCTATACCAGGCCAAGGCCGAGGGCCGCAACCGGGTCGTGGTTGCTTTGGACGAGGGTGTGTCCGCTGATAAAACACCGGTGAGCGGGTCATGAACGACGCGACCGTACAGCCATCGACGCTGCGCCAGCGCTTCGAGGCCTGGGTGACCCGTGGCCAGCGCCCGATCCGCGAACCGCTGCGCCTGGAACGCCGCCGCATCTATATCCTGCCCACCGGTCAGGGCTATGCCTTCGCCCTGCTGCTGTTCGTGCTGTTTCTGTGGTCGATCAATTACAGCAACAGCATGGGTTTCGCCTTCACCTTTTTGCTGGCGGCGGTGGCGCAGAACAGCATGTGGCAGGCGCATGACAACCTGCTTAGCCTGATCGTGCATCCGGCCCAGGTCGCGCCGGTGTTCGCCGGCCAGCCGGCGCTGTTTGGCGTGCGTTTGGAAAATCCCGATCCGCGGCCGCGCTACGGCATTGCCCTGCAGGGGCGCGATCAGCCACCGTGCTACGCCGATCTGCCGGCCAAGGGTACAACGCTGGTGACGCTGGCGATGCCCAGTGAGCGGCGCGGCTGGTTGCGGCCGGGGCGGGTGCGCGTGCTGACCCGTTATCCGCTGGGACTGCTGCACGCGTGGAGCTGGGTCGAGTTTGACGCGGCCTGTCTGGTGTATCCGGCACCGCGTGGCCACCGGCCCCTGCCGGTGCGCCAGGCCAGCGCCCGTGGTAGTGGCCAGCGTGCCGAAGGACCGGGCAGCGAGGACTATGCCGGATTTCGTCCCTACGCACCGGGGGATTCGCCCCGTCGTATTGCCTGGAAAGCGGCGACGCGCGGTGGTCCACTGCTGGTGAAGCGCTTCACCGATCAGACGCGCCCGGAGCTGTGGCTGGACTGGGCGGTGCTCGGTGATGATCCGACCGAAGCGCGCCTAGGGCAACTGTGCCAGTGGGTGCTTAAGGCCGAGAGCGAGGGTCACCGCTATGGTCTGCGCCTGCCGGGGGTGTGGATTGCGCCGGGGCAGGGTGAGCAGCAGCGCCGCCGGTGCCTGGAAGTTCTGGCGCTGTATTCCGGTGACGGGGTGAAAACGTCATGAAACTCTGGAAACGCGCCCGCTCAACGCCACCACCCGGTGAGCCGCTGTCGCCGCCGGGACTGGTCTGGCTGCTGGTCACGCTGACCTTGGCGGTTCTGCTGCATGCTGGCCAGGTGCCGATCTGGCTGGTACTGGGTTTTCTGGCGCTGGCCGGCTGGCGCGCCGCCATCGTCTGGTACTCCTGGTCCCTGCCTGCGCCGGCGTTGCGGCTATTGCTGGCGCTGCTGGCGGCTGGTGCGGTGCTGGCGCATTACAAAACCCTGCTTGGCCGGGATGCCGGCGTGGCGCTGCTGGCGGCGATGGCGGCCTGCAAGCTGCTGGAAACGCGCGACCTGCGCGATGGCGTGGTGCTGGTGTTTCTCGGCTACCTGCTGGTGATGGGCAAGCTGCTGTACAGCCAGGATATTCCGGTGGTGGCTGGGCTGCTGGGTGTGGTGCTGCTGCTGTTGACGGCGCAGATGATGCTGCATCGCCAGCATGCCGGTCTGAGCGGGCTGGCGCCGCTGCGCCTGACCGGGCGCATGATGCTGCTGGCATTGCCGGTGATGCTGATCTTGTTCGTGCTGTTTCCGCGTATTCCTGGACCCTTGTGGGGTCTGCCCAAGGATGCCTATCAGGGCCGCACCGGGCTGTCGGACGAGATGACGCCGGGTACGATCAGCGAGTTGATTCAATCCGGCGCAGTCGCCTTTCGGGTGCGCTTTAACGGCGCGCTGCCACCGCCGGCGCAGCGCTACTGGCGTGGCCCGGTCCTGGAGCAGTTTGATGGCCGGCGCTGGACCGCAGCCCATGAACGGCCTGTAGCAACGCTGATGCCGTTCACCCCGCTGGGGCCGGCGCTGGATTACGCGGTGATCCTGGAGCCGAGCAATCAGCGCTGGCTGCTGGCACTGGATCTGCCGGCACGCCTGCCGCCGGGCGCGCTGATGACTCAGACTTTTCAGCTGCTGCGCAGCGAGCCGGTCAATGAGGTGTATCGGTATGAGCTGCGGTCCTATCCGCAATATCGCACCGGCGAGCTGAGTGCGGTGGAACGGGTGCGGGCCCTGCAACTGCCGGCACGTGGCAATGCACGGGCGCGGCTGCTGGCGGCGGACTGGCAGCAGGCCGATGCACAGCCCGAGGCGCGGGTGAACCGGGCGCTGGCGCTGTTTCGCGAGCAGCCGTTCTATTACACCCTGAAGCCGGCGTTGCTGGGCGTCGATAGCGTCGATGATTTTCTATTCCGCAGTCGTGAAGGCTTTTGCGAGCATTACGCCAGTGCCTTCGTATTCCTGATGCGTGCGGCGGGTGTGCCAGCGCGGGTGGTGACCGGTTATCTCGGTGGCGAGCCGGGCACGCTGGGTGATTACCTGATTGTCCGCCAGTCCGATGCGCATGCCTGGGCCGAGGTCTGGCTGGAGGAGCGTGGCTGGGTGCGGATCGATCCGACCGCAGCGGTAGCGCCAAACCGGGTGCGTGATGGAGTTTATGCGGCGGTGACGGATCCGGGTGGGCTATTGCCGTTCTTGGCGCGGCGCGGCGGCGATCTGGAATGGCTGCGGCAACTGGCCCTGGGCTGGGATGCGCTGAATATCGCCTGGAATGAGTGGGTGCTGGCCTATGGTCCGCAGCGGCAGCGGGATTTCCTGTCTGGGCTGGGGTTTGGCGCAGTGGACTGGGAGGAGATGACCCTGGCGCTGCTGCTGGCGTTGGCTGCGCTCGGGCTGGTCTATGCCGGACTGCGCTGGCAGGGTCGCCGCGAGCGCGATCCGGTGGCGCGTGCCTGGCAGCAGGTGTGCAAAAGGCTGGCGCGGCGGGGTCTGCTGCGCGGTAGGCACGAGGGACCGCTGGATTTCAGCGAACGGGTCGCAGCCGCCCGGCCCGATCTGGCCGAGGCGATCCGTGCCCTCGGCCAGCGTTACGCCGCGCTGCGTTACGGACCGGCGGCCTCACCCGAGCAGGTGCGCCAGTTGCAACGGCAGGTGCGGCGTTTGCGCCTGTGAGTGTTCAGGTCGCGGCAGCGACTGCGCCCGACAGCGGCTGACCGGTCTCATCCAGGGCGATATCGAACCAGGTTTCACGGTGAATACGCCGCAGGTCGCGGATCGACCAGGGAATCAGAATCAGCGCGGCTGCAATCCACGCGCTCAGGTGCCAGACCCATCCGCCACCGGGAATGAAGGTGCCGGCAGCGATGAAAAAGCCGGTGATGCCGTAGAAACGATAGGCGGCCTGCTGTGTGTAGTGGCCGACCCGTGGATCGGGATGGTGGCGGTTCAGGGCGTAGACCAGCATCGACGCGCCGAACCAGAAAATCAGCAGTGGAAACGGCAGTAGGATTGCGGCCAGATTGCCGTAATTCATGAGCGCCGCTGCGCGCCGGGCGGATGCCGCCCGCGCGACCTTGCCGATGACCGTTGCTTCGCTTTGTTCCAGCAGATGCATGTTGAATCTCTTGAATTGGCTTGCGTGATGCCCGGCTGAGCAGTTGGCACGATTCAGCGATTACATTCCGCTGTGGCGACCCGACAGTCGGAACTCTGTTGCTGACAGGCGCTGCGTGCAGCAGTCTCGGCGGCTGCGGGTGTGGCGCCCTGACCGACCCCGATGCCGCGCGAACCCAGCGCCAGGGTGCCGCACTGGCCGGGGCCAAATTCCAGCACCACCTGGCAATCGGCGACGGCACAGTCCTGTAAAACCTGCTGTCGTGCCTGCTGCGGATCGGCAGCCTGCCAGCGTAGCCGCCAATCCTGTGTGCTGGCCGCATAGGCCACCGCGCCATGGCCCTGACCGGTGCTGCTGCTGGCGGATTCCAGATTGGCACAGCCGCAGCAAAAACCCAGCGTCGGAATCAGAAACAGCCATCTCCCGCGCCACCCTGTCATGGCTTCATGCCCTCGGCACCCCGTCCACCCTTGCCCTGGCCTGCTGCTGGCAGGGACGTACTCGCCGGCGTAGATCGTGTGTTTTTCATGCCATCGCCTTTGCCGCCGCCACCGCTGCCACCGCCACCGCCGCCATGGTGAGCATAAGCCGTGGGCACGATGAGCGGATGGTCGAGACCCGGTATGCCCAAGCTCCAGGCCAGTGCCACGGCGATCGCCAGCAAGCGTCGCCGGGAATAGCGTTTATCAACTCGCATTGGAAACTCTCCAGAAGGCATCAGGGGCAACGAGCATGTCGGGGGAAGTTGCCAAACGGATCGGCAACGCGCGGATCGCAGATGAAATCCCAGTCGGTGAGGCTGTTCAGGAAAGCGATCAAGTCCTGCTTTTCCTGTGTGTTCAGGATAAAGGGCACGATCAGCTCGCTCTTGTAAGGGTTCTTCGCCCCATCGCCGGCAAACGGTCCGCTGCTGATCAGTCGTCCACCGCGCGCGTAGTGATCGAGCACCTCATCCAGCGTGGCGATCGAGCCGTCATGCATATAGGGCGCGGTCAGTTCGATATTGCGCAGCGTCGGTGGACGGAAGCGGCCCATGTCGGCAGGCTGCTGGGTAAATTCCCATAAGCCTCGGTTATCCAGCGGGTAATCACCGGTGCCGCCGATGTTGTAGAGGCCGTTATTGAAAAAGTCCGTTTGGGTAATCGTGGTGCCGGCGTGGCTGACTGACTGGCTGAAGTTGAAGCCGCCGTGGCAGTGGAAACATTCCATGCGTTCCGAAAAGAACAATTCCTGACCGCGCCGCGCCGCCGGACTCATTGCGTCCCGTTTGCCCTGCAGCGTGGACTGATCATAGGCCGAGTTGCCCGAGATCAGGGTGGCTTCAAAGGCTGCGATCGCCTTGGCAACCCGGTCGGCGTTGAACGGATCCGCTTCGCCGGGCCAGGCCGCAGCGAACAGTTGCACGTATTGCCCATCGCGGCGCAGACGATCCAGAATTTCCGCTTCGTGATCGCTCCAGCCCAGTTCGATTGGAAATTCACCGAACATCGGGATCAGCGCCTGGGCGTGCAACATACTGAGCACCGGATTGGCCCAGTTGAGCGTCGAGTTATAGACCACATTGGTCAGGCTCATGGCGTTGCGCGGATGCACTTCACCGGTCGCCCCGATGGCAGTGACCCGGCCATCGGTAAAGGCGCGCTCCGGCAGGTGGCAGGAGGCGCAGGCGGTGGTCTGGTTCACCGACAGGCGCAGGTCGTAGAACAGGTGGCGGCCCAGTTCCACCTTGGCAGCGGACATCGGGTTATCGGTCGATTCTTTCGGCGTTGGGAAACCGGCTGGCAATGACCAGTCATAGCCGGCATCGGTTGTGGGCGGCTGCGGTGTCGTGGCCTCGCTGCCATCACCATCGCCGCCACCGCAGGCGGTCAGGTTCAGCAGTGCACTGAGCAGCAACACGCCAGCGGGATAGCGGTGCAGTTTCATGGTTTGCTCACGCTGAACAAAAGCTGCGGCGTGACCTTGCTGTAGTGTTCGGGGGTGGCGCTGGCACCGGCGACGTAGGTGAAATCCAGGTTCAGGCGCGGCAGGATCGGGATGCACTCGGGATCGGCATTGCCGGACATGCAGCCGGACGAGGTATTGGGCGTGTTGAAGGCAACATTGGATCCTGCCAGCGCATGGCCCATGTCCATGACCACGCGATCCTGATCGACATTGAAATTATCCAGGCAGAATTCAGCGATATTCGGATAGCCACAGGCGGCGACTGGCGGCGCACTCGGATCGGTGCCGGGGCACTCGGTGCTGCCGAGATGGACTACGAAGGCCGTGCTGTTGTCGCTGCCGGGCGCGCCCATGCCGTCGATACGGATGAATTTGCGCCCGCCGCGCCAGTTCCACAGCATCCCGGAGGCGTTCAGTGGTGAGGGCGCGGTGGCATCGTTGAGGTGATTGAGTGCGTAGGGCACGCCGACCTTGAAGCAGATGCCGGTGTAAGTCGCGCTGGGCACGGCGCCCTTGACGACGCTGTTGGTGGGCAGTGTGCCGCTGCCGCAGTCCTGGCGCAGGTCGAGCAGGGCGACGTTCTGATATTGCCAGGTGCCGTCCTGATCGAGATCGAGTGGCTGGCGGCTGCCATCGGCCTTGACCAGGGCCAGATCATGGACATAGAAGCGCCAGTCATTGACCTGATAGCTGCCGGGCTGGCCAATGCCGACGCCGCTGTAGGTTTTGCCGCAGGTGAAGGGTTGGCCGTTGATCTGTGCCGCGAAGCGCACTGTGGCCGCGCGCTCGCCGGGATCGTCATCACCGCCGCAGCCGGCGAGCAGGGCCGGCAGGACGCTGATGAGCAGGGCGCTGGTGCGCGGAAATGGCAGGCTTCGGGTACTGGAAAAAACCATGCAGAATGCTCCTGAATCAGGTGAGGAAAAGGTTTTTTCTATGCTAGGGCGTGCGCTGCCGGGCGGGAATGCGACAAATTGCCGCAGCCGACGCCTGAAGCCAGACCGGTTAGAATGTGGCGGTGGCTGCGCGGGTGCAGCGCTGGATGAGTGAAGCGGGGCGGAATGGACGATTGGCGACGATTATTGCTGCTGCGGGCGCTGGTGGTGCTCGGACCGATGGTGATGTTGCTGTGGCTGCGTTTTGGACTGACGCCGCCGCAGCCCTTGCCGCCGCTGGCGGTGCCGCTGTTTCTGGGCTGGAGCATGCTGACCGGTATTGCCATGCATCCCCGTGCCCGGCGCCTGAAACCGGTCAGAGCAGGAGAGTTGTTTGTCTATTTGCAACTGGATGTGCTGGCGTTGGCCTTGCTGCTGTTTTTCAGTGGCGGCGCGAGTAATCCGTTCGTGTCGCTGCTGCTGCTGCCGCTGATCATCGCTGCCGCACTGCTGTCGGCTGCTCTGGTCTGGATGACTGCGTTCACCACGGTGGCGCTCTATACCGTGCTGATGTTCCATTACTGGCCGCTGCCGGGAATGCTCAGCGGCCACGGTCCCGGCTTTCAGACCCATTTGTGGGGGATGTGGCTGGTGTTCAGCATTAGCGCGCTGCTGGTTGCCGGTTTTGTGGCGCGGCTGGCGGCGGCCTTGCGCTTGCGTGATCAGCAGGTCGCGCACTTGCGCGAGCAGGCGCTGCGCGATGAACAGATTCTTACTCTGGGCTTGTTCGCGGCTGGCGCGGCGCATGAACTGAGCACACCGTTGTCGACCATCGCGGTATTGGCCCGGGAGATGGAATACAGCTATGGCGATGATGCCGTGCTGTGTGCCGATCTGGGCACGCTGCGTCAGCAGGTGGATAACTGCAAGACGATCCTGAGTGATCTGCTGCGCGGCGCCAATCTGGTGGCGGATCGCGAGGCGACCCAGTCGCTGGATGTGCTGCTGGTGCAGATCCGTGAGCGCTGGCAATTGCTGCGTCCGGGGGTGCCGCTGGCGGTTCGCTGCAGTGGGCCGCAGCCGCCGCCGGCCGTGGCCGCACCGCAGGCGGTGGGCCAGACGCTGATCAATCTGCTTAACAATGCCGCCGATGCCAGTCCACACCGTGTTGATCTGGAAGGGCACTGGGGTGAGGGACGGGTGGTGATCGAGATTCGCGACCGGGGTGCGGGGCTGACCCCGGAAGCGACCTGCCATGCCGGTGAGCTGTTTTTTTCCACCAAGGAAGAAGGGTTGGGGATTGGCCTGCTGCTGGCCAATGCAGCGCTGGAGCGCTTGGGCGGACGGGTGAGCCTGCGGCGCGATCCACGCGGTGAAACCTGTACCCGCATTGATTTACCCGCCCATGCCGGCGCGAGCGGATGAGTGCTGGCACCGATCCTGGTGACCGTTCCAGCCTGCTGCTGGTCGATGACGATGCCGCCTTCTGTCGGGTGTTGACACGGGCCCTGGAGCGACGCGGTTTCGCGGTGACCAGCGCTCACAGCAGCAGCGCCGCGCAGCACGCCGCCGGTGCCGATCCACCGGAATACGCTGTGGTGGATTTGAACCTGGCCGGGGATTCCGGGCTGCTACTGATTCCCGGGTTGCTTGCGCTGGAGCCGGCCACGCGCATCCTGGTCCTGACGGGCTATGCCAGCATTGCCACGGCAGTCGAGGCGATCAAGCTCGGTGCGGTCAACTACCTGCCCAAGCCAGCCGATGCCGATCAGATTGTGGCGGCTCTGGTCGCGACCGGTAGTGTTGCGGGTGCTGAGATCAATCAGCGTCCCCTGAGTGTCAACCGTCTGGAGTGGGAGCATATCCAGCGCGTGCTGCGCGATAACGACGGCAACATCTCCGCCACTGCGCGGCAACTGGGCATGCACCGTCGCACCTTGCAGCGCAAGCTGGCCAAGCGCCCGGTGCGGGACTGACGCTTCAAGAGGCCGGTGCCCGCTTGATCCGGCAGGTCAAGTATCCGCCGGCGCCATCGGCAAAGCGCCGCATCGCATCATGAGTGGAAAGCGCAGACGATGCGGCAGAATAGGCACGGCATGGCGCGGCGCTGAACAAACCGGAGCGCCGCCTTGCCAAATCTCCCGTTCCCCCAACCTGTGCAAGTGGCCCGCATGTCGACCAAGACGCCCAAGACGACCTATCTCCACGATTACACCCCGCCTGCCTACCAGATTCCGCGCATTGATCTGCACGTTGATCTCGGCGACGCGCACACCATCGTGCAATCCCGCTTGCACATCGTGCGCGCCGAAACCACGCCCGCCGGAACGCCGCTGATCCTGGATGGACAGCATCTGGAACTGCTGGCGCTGGCGCTGGACGGCAAGCCGCTGAGCGATGCGCACTATCGGATCGACGCCGATCACCTGACCCTGCTGGATCCGCCGGCGCGCTTTGAACTTGCCGTCACCACCCGCATCCGCCCGCAGGACAACACCGCACTGGAAGGGCTTTATCAATCCAGCGGCAATTTCTGCACCCAGTGCGAGGCCGAAGGCTTCCGCCGTATCACCTATTTTCTCGACCGTCCCGACGTGATGGCGGTGTTCACCACCACGCTGCTTGCCGAACAGACCCGCTATCCGGTGCTGCTGTCCAACGGCAATCCGGTTGCCAGCGGCACGCTGGACGATGGCCGCCACTGGGCGACCTGGCACGATCCCTTTCCCAAGCCCTGCTATCTGTTCGCGCTGGTCGCCGGTCATCTCCAGTACATCGAGGACAGCTTTACCACGCAGTCCGGGCGTCTGGTCACCCTGCGCATCTACGTCGAGCCGCACAATATCGACCAGTGCGCGCATGCCATGTACGCGCTCAAGCAGGCCATGGCCTGGGACGAGCAGCGCTTCGGGCTGGAATACGACCTTGACCTGTACATGATCGTCGCGGTCGGTGATTTCAATATGGGCGCGATGGAAAACAAGGGCCTGAACGTTTTCAACACCAAGTACGTGCTGGCCCGTCCCGACATCGCCACCGATGCCGATTATCAGGGCATCCTGGGCGTGATCGGCCACGAATATTTTCACAACTGGACCGGCAATCGCGTCACCTGCCGCGACTGGTTCCAGCTCAGTCTCAAGGAAGGGCTGACCGTGTTTCGCGATCAGGAATTTTCCAGCGATCTTGGCTCGCGCGGCGTTAAGCGCATCGAGGACGTGCGCATCCTGCGCGGCAGCCAGTTCCCGCAGGACGCCGGGCCAATGGCGCATCCGGTGCGCCCTGATTCCTATATCGAAATCAACAATTTCTACACCGTCACCGTCTACAACAAGGGCGCGGAAGTGATCCGCATGCTGCAGACTTTGCTCGGCGCAGACGGGTTCCGCCGCGGCATGGATCTATATTTCCAGCGCCACGACGGCCAGGCAGTGACCTGCGATGACTTCGTCGCCGCCATGGCCGACGCCAATGGCGCTGAGCTGGGCCAGTTCAAGCGCTGGTATCATCAGGCCGGCACGCCCGAGTTGACCGTCAGCGATGCCTACGATGCCGCCGCGCACCGCTACACCCTGAGCGTGCGCCAGTCCTGCCCACCCACGCCCGGCCAGCCGCACAAGGAACCGTTCCATATTCCGCTGGCACTGGGGCTGCTGGATGGCAACGGTCAGGATCTGCCGCTGCAACAGGCTGGCGAGGCCGCGCCGCAGGGCACCACGCGGGTGCTGGACCTGCGCGAGACCGAGCAGACCTTTACCTTCATCAATGTGCCGGTGCGACCGGTGCCCTCGCTGCTGCGCGGCTTTTCCGCACCGGTCAAGTTGCGCGGTGCTGATCGTGATGCCGAGTTGCGTTTCCGTCTGGCCCATGATGGGGATGCGTTCAACCGCTGGGATGCCGGCCAGAGTCTGGCGGTGAGCCTGATCCTGCACCTGGTCGAGGCACGTCGCCAGGGTCAGCCCTGGGAAATGCCGGAGTCGTTCAGTGCTGCCTTTGCGCAGGCGCTGGACACGACCGCCGATGCGGCGCTGCTGGCGCAACTGCTGATCCTGCCGGGTGAAACCTACCTCGCCGAGCAGATGAGCGTAGTGGATGTGGACGGCATTCATGCCGCGCGCTGCTTTGTCCTGCGTAGCCTGGCGGAATGCCTGCGCCCGGCCCTGCAGGCGCATTATGAGCACCTGTGTGCCCGTAGCGCCGGCGAGTACCGCATCGACGCGGCTGCCATCGGCGAGCGGGCCCTGAAAAATATCTGCCTCGACTACCTGCTGCAGCTGGATGAGCCGGAATGGCAGGCGCGTGGCCTGGACCAGTTTCACCGCGCCAGCAACATGACCGATCAATTCGGTGCGCTGGCGGCGCTGATCAATAGCAGCGGCGCGGCGCGCGATGAAGCCCTGGTTGCCTTCTATGCCCGCTGGCGGCAGGAAGCGCTGGTGGTCGATAAGTGGCTGAGTCTGCAGGCGACCGCGCGCCGGCCTGGTACCCTGGGCGTGGTCGAGGCGCTGATGCGCCATGAAGCCTTCAACCTGCGCAATCCCAACAAGGTGCGGGCGCTGATTGGCGCCTTTGTCCAGGGCAACCCGGTGCATTTTCACGCGGCCGATGGCAGTGGCTATACTTTCCTCGCCGACCAGGTTCTGGCGCTGAACGCGTTTAACCCGCAGATCGCCGCCCGGTTGATGGCGTCGTTCACCCGCTGGCGCCAATACGATCCCGCCCGCCAGGCGGTTATGCGTGACCAACTGGAGCGTATTCTGGCTGTGCCGGCCTTATCGCCGGATGTCTACGAGATCGCGGTCAAGAGCCTCGGCCAGGCGGTATGAGCAGTGCAATTGCTGCGCTGCAAAAAAATGTTGACTCCCAGTATTTCGGGATGCAGAATACCGCCATCGATGTTGCGTTGCACAAAAAACACCTAACCCCCTACTAACGACTAAGGAAACAGAGATGACCAACAATCCTTTCAACCCGTTTGCCAACGTTGATTTCGCCAAGTTCGACATGAGCAAGTTCGACATGAGCAAGATGCTCGGCGATGTCAAGATCCCCGGCTTCGATATGGAAGCGATCATGACCGCCCAGCGCAAGAACATCGAAGCGCTGACCGCTGCCAATCAGGCCGCTGTGCAGGGAATGCAGGCCGTGGCGCAGCGTCAGGCCGAGATCCTCAGCCAGGCGATGAACGAAGTGTCCTCGATCGCCCAGCAGCTGGCCGGCAGCGCCAGCAACCCGCAGGAAATGACCACCAAGCAGGCCGAGCTGGTCCGCAAGGCCTTCGAGCAGGCCCTGGCCAACATGCGCGAGCTGGCTGAGATGGTGAGCAAGTCCAACACCGACGCGTTCGCCATCATCAACAAGCGCGTCACTGAGAGCCTGCAGGAACTGAAGGGCCTGGTGGCTCCCAAGTAAGGGCAGACTCGCTGCGGCGTTCTCCCTGGCGGGCAGACCCTGCGGAATTTCCGTAGCGGTCTGCCCGCTTGTTTTCGTTGGTGCACCGCCGTGATGCCGGGCGATGCGCGTCCCGGAATCGGCTAGAATAAAGTCGTCTAGAAGACCACCATAACGACGAGAGGAAACATGCATGGCTGAGCAAAAAGGCCCCGAACTCAAAGCGCCGGAAATCAAGATGCCCGATCCGGCCCAAATGGCTCAGCTTTTCGGCCATATCGCCGAGAAGAGCCAGATCATTGTCAAGGAATTCCTGAACCGTCAGAAAAATGACGGCCTGCTTGATATGCAGGACCAGATGAGTCTGGGCAAGTCCTTCCTTGATCTGACCCAGAAGATCATGGCCGACCCGGCCCGCCTGGCGCAGGCGCAGATGGCTCTGTGGCAGAACTACCTGGAGCTGTGGCAGAAAGCCCTGCCGGCGGTGTGGGGTGGTCAGCCAATGGAAACCGTGGTGCGTGAGCAGAAGGGTGACAAGCGCTTCAAGCATGACGACTGGCAGGATAACGCGCTGTTCTCCTACATCAAGCAGTCCTACCTGCTGACTGCAGGCTGGATTCAGGACATGGTCGCCAGCGTCGAGGGCCTAGACGACAAGACCAAGAAGAAGCTGCAGTTCTATACCCGCCAGTTCGTTGATGCCCTGTCGCCGAGCAATTTTGCGCTCACCAATCCCGAGGTGCTGCGCACTACGCTGGAGACCGGCGGCGAAAATCTGGTCAACGGCCTGAAGAACATGCTTGATGATCTGGAGCGTGGCAAGGGCAAGCTCAGCATTCGCATGACCGATCTCAATGCCTTTGAGCTCGGCAAGAATGTCGCCACCACGCCCGGCAAGGTCGTCTACCAGAACGAGATGATGCAGCTCCTGCAGTACGATCCGAGTACGCCGGACGTCTTCAAGAAGCCGCTGCTGATCTTCCCGCCGTGGATCAACAAGTTCTACATCATGGATCTGCGGCCCAAGAACTCGCTGATCAAGTGGTGCGTGGATCAGGGCTTCACCGTCTTCCTGATGTCCTGGGTCAACCCGGACGAGAAGATGGCCGAGAAAGCCTTTGATGATTATCTCAAGGATGGCCCGCTGGCGGCGCTGGATGCCATCGAAAAGGCGACCGGCGAGCGTGAGGTCAACGCTCTCGGTTACTGCCTCGGTGGTACCCTGCTGGCGATCACCAATGCCTATCTGGCCGCCCAGGGCACGCCACGGATCACTGCCGGCACCCACCTGACCACCATGCTCGACTTTGCGCAGCCGGGCGAACTGGAAGTCTTCATCGAGGAAGAGCAGATCTCCTCGCTGGAAAAGCGCATGGA
>OFRV01000048.1_pt1 | contig 18702 bp, 10 predicted proteins | sample 1543231 | NCBI WGS metagenome assembly OFRV01 (sample SAMN05442499, study PRJEB24371) | freshwater metagenome | isolation source: Freshwater Lake | place: Canada: Niagara | collected 2013-08-21 | reverse complement strand
GTCTCGATCTGCCGGCGCGCGGCAACGGCCCGCTCGCGGGCGCGTAGGGAGCTGAACAGCAGACCGATGAGCAGCAGCACCAGGGCGCTGGCCACGCTGGCGGCGCCTATCACCAGGCGACGATGGGCGAAGTAGGGTTCCAGCACATCATCGACCGCTTCGCCGATCACAAAATTAAGATGGTAGTCGGGCAGCTTGTAAAAGCCGAAGATGCGCTCGACGCCATCAAGCAGGGCTATGCGATGAAACGAACCGCTCTGCGGGGCGTCCGGTTCCAGCAGTGGCGTATCCGTTAGGGTTTTCCCGACGTGGAGTTCATGATTCGGATAGCGGGCCATGATTTCGCCGCTATCGCGCACCATGGTCACGGTGCCGCCGGGACCCAGATGCAGTTTGGTGGCGAACTCGGTGAACACGTTCGGATTAATCGAAATCGCCAGGATACCGTTGCAGGGCACGGCGCCGGGAATCGCCCGGCTCATCTGGATCGCCCAGCGCTGCGAAACGCGGCCCAGAATGGGCGGGTTGATGAACAGCCGGTCCGGTGCATCCGGCGCGCAGTGGAAGCGGAAATAGGCGCGATCCTGGACTTCGATATGTTCGCTGATCGGTTTCAGGCTGGAGAACACCAGAACGCCCGTGGCATCGGCGACTATGAACTGGAAGGCGATATCACCGATCTGGGCCTGCCGGTCACGCGCCAGTTCGGCGAAGTGCGCCGTATTGCCATCCCAGCGGCTGCGCAAATCCAGCAGCGTCTGGTCAAGGCGCTTGAGGGTGGCCAGGGCATACTCGGCGAACACTTGCGCCTGAACGCTGGTGCGCAGACGCGCCGCTTCCAGATAGCTATCCTGGGCGCGGCGCAGTTCATAAACGGTTGCCGAACCAATCAGGAGCAGGATCAGTGCCAGCAGCATGCTGATTTGTAGGCGGATCGACCGCGCGAAACTTTTCATGGCATCGGCACGGCTGATACGACGGCCACGCGATTGCGGCCGCTGGTCTTAGCCTGATAGAGGGCGGAATCAGCACGGGCCAGGGTATGCTCGGCGTGGTCATCAGTGACGGCCAGGGCGGTCAGGCCGATGCTGACGGTGAATGTGATCTTAAGACCGCGTGACGTGATAGCCGGAGTGCTGGCGATGCACTGCCGCAGTCGCTCAGCGGAACTCCGGGCACCGACGATATCGGTGTCTGGCAGCAGGATGGCGAATTCCTCGCCACCGATGCGCCCGAGCAGGTCAAGCCGGCGTAGGGCGTCGCGGGTCAACGCGGTGAAGTGGCGCAGCACTTCATCACCGCTGGCATGGCCAAAGCGGTCGTTGACCTGCTTGAAGTGGTCCAGGTCGAGCATTAGCAGGGTGGCGTTTTCCTCGTAGCGGCGCACCCGGGCCAGTTCATCCTCAAGCCGTTCCAGAAAATAGCGCCGGTTGGCCACGTTGGTCAGCGGATCGGTGGTGGCCAGCCGCACCAGTTCGCTTTCCATGGCCTTGCGCGTCGAAATGTCAGCAAACACGCCCTTGATCTGCGGTGCCAGGCCGGCGTCCGGATGCTGAATCCGGGCACCGTGCAGGCTGACCCAGGTCCAGCTCCCGGCGCGATTGCGTAAGGGCACCTCGATATTGACGCGATCAGTGTTGACTGGGTTCGCCGCACAGGCTGCCTGGAAACTCTGCAGGTGATCTGGATGAACGATGCGGGTCCAGGGGTGTACGCAAGGGTCCATTTCGCCTGGCGCGTAGCCGAGCGGCGCGCACCAGTCGGGATCGAAGGCGAGCACTTGCCGGTGTGGATCGCATTCCCACAGGCCGTGGCCACTGCCGGACAGGGCCAGGGCCAGATCAGTGCGTAGCCGCTCGCGCTCCAGCAGGTTGTGGATGCGCAGCCGGGCAATTTCAACATGGATCGGTTTGGTGATGTAATCAACTGCACCCATCGCCAGCCCCCGGGTCTCGGCCTCGGCCTCGTCCATCGCGGTCACGAAGATCACCGGAGTTTCGGCCAGCTTCGGGATGGCGCGCAGGCGCCGATACACTTCATAGCCATCCATTTCCGGCATCATGATATCGAGCAGGATCAGATCCGGTGGCTCCTCGGCAGCCAGGCGCAGTGCCTTGGCTCCGGATGGGGCAAACTGGATTTCGTAATGTTCCTGCAGCGCCTCGCCGAGCATCTCGACGTTGGCCGGGATATCGTCAACGATCAAAATATGCGGCTTGCGCAGCCAGAGCATCATGGCAGGCTCCAGTCGTGGGCAGCGGCAAAACGCCGCAGGTGCTCAAGCGCATGATCGAAATCGAGATGCTTCGTCGCGTCGCTCACCGGCTTGAATGCTGACGCCAGCGGGCTGCCAAGCAACAGGGTATCGAGATCCTCAACCAGACGCCGGGCCTTGAGCTTGCCATGATCAAGCAGCGGAGCCAGTTCCCGCAACCGTTCCTGCACCTGCTCCAGATCAACCGTGCTGACCGCAGTGATGGGGATCGCCGGTTCTGGCATGTCGTGAACCTGATCGAGCAGCGCCAGTGCCTGATCAAGCGCGGTGGACAAGGTGTCAACCCGTGGCGCGATCGCCTCCTGGCCCTGTTTCAGCGCCTGGGCCAGTGCATCGGCGGTGGCTTGCACAGCGCTCAGGCCAAGATTGCCGGCCTCGCCCTTGAGCGTGTGCGCCAGCGCGTATAGCCCATCCCGCGCCCCGCGGGTGTCGAGCATGCGCAGTTGCTCTGGAGTGCTGCGATGCCGCCCGGCGAAATCGATCAGCAGGCGGCGATAGTGCAACGGATCGCTGTTCAGTCGCGCCAGGGCCTGGACAACCGCTACGCCCGGCAACAGTGTCACCAGCCGCTGTACCTCGTCAGCGTCCGCCGTGCCGGGAGTGCTGGGGCTGCTCAGTGGCCGCAGCGAGATCGGTCCCCACTGATCGGGACGCATCCAGCGCAGCAGGGTATCGGCCAGCTCGCGCGGATTGATCGGCTTGGTGGTATAGGCGTTCATGCCGGCCGCCAGGCAATTCTGACGATCCTGGACCATGGCGGCGGCGGTCATGGCAATGATCGGCAGTTCCTGCATACCGGGCAGTTCGCGAATGCGCCGCGTTGCTTCGAGGCCGTCCATTTCCGGCATCTGGATATCCATGAGCACGGCATCGAAGCGGGTGTTTTGCACGGCGGCTACAGCTTCGCCGCCATGCTGGGCCACGCTGACGCGCAGGCCGGCGCGACTGAGCAGCGTCTCGGCGATCTCCCGGTTCAGGGCATTATCCTCGACCAGTAGAACATGGCAGCCGCGCAGGAGCGACCATGCCTGGCTCTGTTGCAGCGTCGGTGTCAGAGTTGCAGCCGGAGCCATTCCGGACTGCGTGATCCGCAGCAGCACCTCGTGCAGTGTCGAGGGCAGCACCGGCTTGTCGAGTATGGCATCGATGCGCAGCGGCCCGGCATCGCGCAGCAGGTTTTCACGGCCATAGGCAGTGACCATGACCAATAGCGGCAAGCGTGGCAGCAGACCCTCGCGCGCACTCGCATGGATTCGGCGCGCTACCTCCAGACCGTTCATGTCGGGCATTTTCCAGTCCAGCAGCACCAGGTCGAAGGGCATCTGGCGGCGCGCGGCATCGGTCAGGTACTGCAGCGCCGCTTCCCCCGAAGCAGCGCTGACCACCGGAAAGCGCCAATTGGTCAATTGTTGTTGCAGCAGAGTCCGGGCCGCCTCCTGATCGTCGATCACCAGGGAGCGCAGGCTTGGCAGCGCTGGCCTCTGGCGATGGTGGGCGGCATCGCCGACTGTAAAGCTTATCGTGAAGGCGAAGGTGCTGCCCTGGCCGGGCGTGCTGGCCAGGCTGATCTCGCCGCCCATCAGGCTCACCAGCCGCTGGCTGATACTCAGGCCCAGACCGGTGCCGCCGTGCTTGCGGGTGATCGACATGTCGGCCTGGGTGAAGGGCTGGAATAAGCGCGCGATCTGGGTTTGATCCATGCCTACGCCGGTATCCTGCACCGTGAAGCGCAACAGCACCTGGTTGCCCTCACGACCGGCGAGGGCGATGCGAACGTGGATCATGCCCTGCTCGGTGAACTTAAGGGCATTGCCGACCAGATTGTGCAGTATCTGCGACAGGCGCAGCGGATCGCCGAGCAGTTGTCCGGGTATCGCCGGATCGAGTTCCAGCAGCAGTTCCAGGCCCTTTTCTTCAGCATGAACGATGAACAGGTCGGAGACCTGCGCGAGCACTTCTTCCGGATCGAAGGGAATCCGCTCCAGATGCATATGGCCGGCTTCGATCTTGGAGTAATCGAGGATATCGTTAAGGGTACCGAGCAGTGCTTTGGAGGCCCCTAGAACCTTGCGCAGGTAATCCTGCTGGCGGCTGTTCAGGTCGCTGCCTTCCTGCATCAGTTGGGTGAGGCCGATGATGGCATTCAGCGGCGTGCGGATTTCGTGGCTCATGTTGGCTAGGAATTCGCTTTTAACCCGGCTGGCGGTCTCGGCCTGTTCCTTGGCGGCGGTCAGAGCCGTTTCGTAGCGCCGGTGCTCGCTGATATCCTGCAGGGTGCCCATAAGGTAGTCGATGTGTCCCTCGGTGTCGCGGTGGGCAAAACCGCGCAGTTCGGTCCAGAGAATTTCGCTTCGGCTGGATTGGACTTCGACCTGGATGCTGAAGGGTTCGCCGGTTTCCAGAGTGCGCTGCAGGTTTTCGACGACCCGCTGCCGCGATTCCGGCAGGTAGAAATCCAGACCGGTTTCCAGATCGGGCCGGTAGTCCAGGGGCATCTCGATGATGGCGTAGATGCCTTCGGTCCACATCAGGGTGTTGCTGATCGGGTCGGCACGCCAGCCGCCGAGTCGGCCGATCCGCTGGGTTTCCTTGAGGAAAAATTCGCTCTCGCGCAGCGCTTTTTCCATCGCCGTACGCTCGCTGATGTCCTGCATCACTGACAAAATCAGCATTTGATCCTGCAGGTTGATCCGGGTGGCGTTGAACAGGGCATCGCGCACCTGACCGTCGCGGGTGCGAATCCGCATATCCAGGTTGCGCAGATTGCCTCCAGCCCTGACCCGTTCAGCGGCCATGCCACGCTTGTCCGGTTCGACCAGCAGGCCGATGTCCTGCGTGGTATGTCCTATGGCGTCCTCCGGAGTGTAGCCAAGCTGCTGGCTGAAGGCTTCGTTGATGTGCAGCAGGCGATGATCCGCAGCACTGCTCAGCGCCATCGGCAGCGGGCTGAGGTGGAAAATGCTGGCAAACTTTTCCTCGGAGGCCTTGATGGCTGACAGGTCGCGGCTGACGCCAAACAGCGCGGGTGCGCCATTCCAGCGCCCCATAACCACACGGGTTTCCACCGGAATCAGACCGCCATCGGTGCGCAGCAGTGGTACTGGGCAGAATTGCGCTTCTCCGGCGAGCATCGCGGCGACGATTTGCCCAGCCTCGGCGCGCCGCTCCGGTGGATGTACGTCCAGCACATGTTGACCGATCAGCGCCGTTTCGGCATAGCCCAGGCGCTGCGTAACCGCCCGGTTCAGGTGCTGTATGCGGCCTTCGGCGTCGAGCACGAAGAGCAGGTCGTCAATGGTGTCGAAGAAGGTGTGGAAGTTTTCCTCCCGCTCCACCAGCAGAGCACTTTGGGCCTGTAGCTGCGCGGCTTGCTCCTCAACCTTGCGTTGTATCAGCACCGTCTTGCCGAGCGTGCTCATCAGCAGGATTTGCAGCAGGCCGACGAACAGCAGGCAGGCTGCATCCGCCATCACACTGACCCAGGAGCGGTGTTGCTGCAGATAGGCGGCGCTGGGGAAAACGCGCAATTCCCAGGTCCGATCGCCCAGTCGCAGCGGCTGTTGCCAGGTATAGGCGGTGGTTTCGGGTGCGAGGCTGGCTCCCGGTTCCTCAGGGCTGCGATACAGGAGCTGCTGTTCTGGTGGAGCCGCCGGGTCGCGCAGGGTAAACAGCAGCCCCGGCTTAAGTTGATCAGCCGTGGCGGTGGCGATCATTTCATCGACCTTAATGACCGCAACCGCGAATCCGAGCAGTCGGCCGGCTTGGTCGTTGGCAGGCTGCTGCTCATAAGCCGGGGTCAGCGCCAGCAGGCCGATGTGCTGCCGCTGTTCCTGCACCAGTCGCAGCGGCGCAGTGACTGCCATATCCCTCGATTGCATAGCGCGCTGAATGGCGTCGCGGCGGATGGGTTCTGAATGGATATCAAAACCGATCGCGGCGCTGTTGCTTGCCAGCGGGGCAATGTAGCTGACCGGGACATAGGCTGCGCGCGCGGCGGCGTTGATCAAGTGTCGCTGGCTGTCGCGTTCGCGAATCGTATACGGGCCGTGTGGCGAACGGCTGCTCATCAGCGCTTCGAAGTTCGGTCGATCCGCGTCCAGAACATAGGCATTGCTGCTCAGGGCGAACAGTTCGGGATGATCGTGCAGCGTGTCCCGGGTGAAGTGCTCGAACTGCTCGAAGTGCATATCGGGCATGACCTCGATGAACCGGGCCAGCGCGGCCAGTAGTTCCTGGTGCGCGCTGAAGTCGTTTTGTAGCTGCTGGGCGAGGGTGATGCCCTGATTGGCGATCTGTTTGCGCTGCTGCTCACCGTCCCAATGCCAGATCGTGAACAGCGCACCGCCGGTCAAAATGAGCGTGAGTAGGGCCAGACTGACCACAATGCGCAGCCGGCCTTTCCAGGGAACCTGCGTGCGATTGATGATGGCCAGTGCCAGGGGCGTGAAAATCAGCACACCCAGGGTATCACCCAGCCACCATTTCCAGCCATTTTGCAGGGTATCGAAGCTGGAGATGATGCCCGTCAGGGTTAGCATGAGTGCGCCGATGCTGGCTGCGGTCAGGCAGGCCAGCGGTCCACCGAGCATCAGGAATAGCAGGATATTCCGATCCTGTTCCAGATGGTGCCAGTGTTTGCCGAGACAGCGGCGCACCAGAAAGCTGCCCAGCCATGCCTGCAGGGCCGCGCCGCTGGCAATGCCGAAGGCGGCCAGGGTGCCGGGCAGAGTAGATAAGCCGTGCTGCCAAGCCAGCGTGAGATTGAGTATCAGGGATCCTAGCCAGATCGCCGGCAGGACAGGCGCGCCGTAATGCAGGGTAACGGCCAAGGCCAGACCCGCCGCCGGGAAAATCGGGCTGGCATAGTTTGGCGGGATCGCGATAAGTAAACCGAGTTTGCCCAGAAGGACATAGAGAATAACGGTCAGAACGAGGGGGAGGGCGCTGCTTGTACGTCTAGAAGGTCTTTCTGACATAAAAACGGTTGCTTTTAAAAGTGACCAATATGGAGGGAAACTTAGGGTTTCTCTGCAGAATTGCCAATAGTAACAAAAAAGTTAAATATGGGCTCTGGATAGCTTTGTTTTTATAACATCATATTTAAGAAGTAGAATAAGAAGTAGAAGATGCCGATGCAATTTTAAATCACAACAAGAACCGCTAACCCAGACGAGACTGCAGGCGATCCGCAATCGCCAAAATGATCTGGCCAATTTCCCGCAGACGATGGCAATCAGCAGAATCCGCCCGCTCCAGGTGACGTGACCACTCCGCGCATTCCATACCCAACATCCGCAGTAGGCTGGCATCGGTAGTCACGGCCGAACCCTGATGCTCATCAATCACCGCGCGCATGGCCATCAACGCTTCCTCACGGGTCGCATAGCCACCGCCCGTTTTGAGGCCGTGCGATGAGCGAATCCACCAGCGCCAGCGCTCTTCTTCGCAATAAACTCCAGCGCTTAGGATCGCCGCATTGCCCTGTTCCGCCGTTGGCGCAGCATCACTGATGACAAGATGGGCCAAGGATGCGCCTGTAGTAATACGCGTCACAGGTTCGTTCGAATCATCAGTCATCAGGAGGCGCTCTATGGAAATATCGGAACCTATACAATAACGAAAACACGCACTGTTGTCCCGGATATTGTAAATGAAGTCAGAACAGGTCAGGCAGCTACCGCTCACCACCTGGTGCCGGCAGTTCCAGGAAGAAGGCGGTGCCCTGATCGACCGCGCGCTCGACCCAGACCCGTCCGCCCATGCGCTGCAGTGCCTTGCGCACGATCGCTAGCCCAATTCCAGTACCAGGATAATCCTCAGCACGCTGCAGACGCTGGAAGATCTCAAAAATGCGTTCGTGAAAGCGCGGGTCAATCCCTATGCCGTTGTCCTTCACCCACAGCGTTACTACGCCCGCACCCGCCTGTCCCCCCATCTCCACTTCAACCGGCACACCGGCACGACCAAACTTGAGCGCATTATCCAGCAGATTGCGCAGCGCCTGGCGCAGTCCATCCAGATCAGCGCACACCTGCAGTGTCGATGGCAGCGCCAGCCGCACCGTAGCACCCTGCCGCTCAATCTCCGCCGCGTAATCGGCCACAATCCCGGCCAGCAGCGGTTGCAGATCCAGCAGGTCACAATGCAGGGTACGCCGCTCCATGCGCGAATAGGCCAGCAGGTCGTCGATCAACAGGGTCATCTTCACCACGCACTGACGGACATTTTCAGCGAGCACGCGGCTATCCTCATCCAGTTTGGTCTGATTCAGCAGCAATCGGCTATAGCCATCGATGCCGCGCAGAGGGGCCTTCAGATCATGCGAAACTGAATAGGCAAAGGCTTCCAGTTCCTTGTTAGCGGCCTCAAGCTGCGCAGTGCGCTCGCGGACCAGTGCTTCTAGATCGGTGTTCAGACGGCGAATATCATCCTCGGCCTGCTTGCGCGCGGTGATGTCCATATGAACGATGACGGCTCCATCGCTGGGCCCCGTGAGCGGAAAAACATGCATCTCAAACCAATTTGGTCCATTGCCCGGTGAATCGCAGCGATATTCGAGGCTGAAGTCATGTTCAAGACCATCCATAACCCGATGAATACCCTGTAGCGCAGCCAGGGCTGACAACCGATCCGGATCGCGCAGCGCCCGGCGGCATATGTCCAGATAATTGATACCGATCAAGCCATTCGGGACGCCGCCATCCTGGATCGCGAAACTGCGCCATGCCTCATTGATCAGGGTCACGACGCCCCGGCTGTCGAGCACTGCAATGCGCGCTGCCAGTGAATCCAGCACATCCTTAATCAGGGCATCACGCTGGCGCAGCGCCTCCTCGGTCAATTGTCGCCACTCAATATCAATCAAGGTCGCCAACTCCCGGGCCGAATCCTGTGCCTCGGCGCTCCAGGGTGCACTATGCCCGCGCACGGTCTCGGTCCAAGCGGCAAATGATTGCCGCGGTGTCAGACGCCCTTCTGGTGTTACCGTGACCGCTTTATCGGGATGTCCACCCCATGTGACCTGTCGCAGATGTTCGCCCCGAAACCAGATCAATCGCAGCGACTGTGGCGTCGATAGCTGTATCATGGCCACTCCGGCTGCAGTGTCGGTCAGCGCTACTGCCTCAGGCACAAGTTCACCCAGCGCATTGTTTACCCACAGCGGCGTGCATGCGGGCCCGATCCGCGTCGCCAGTTGCTCCACCAGGCTCAGGATCGCTTCCGGTTCCGGAGTCTGCCCGCCGCAAATCACTTCGGAGTCCCGCAACAGCGCTACCCCATCGGCATCAACCGCGCCCAGCACATCCTCCAGCTCTGGTCCGACCAGCAAATCGGCCAACCGTGCGCCGTGGCGCAGCGCACTGATCACCCGCTCGCGGCGCTGCTTGAAACCGGCCGCTGCCCGTCGGGCCTGATCATCCTCGGCCAGCCGTATCTGCGTGCTCAGGTTCTGCGCCAGCCAGGTCATCGCCTCGCGCATCTGGCGCGACACCTGGCGCGGTGTGCAATGATGACAGGCAATCAGTCCCCACAGATGGTCGCCGTGTGTCAGTGAGGCGGTCAAGGTCGCGCGCACTCCCATATTGCGCAGATACTGCAAGTGCACCGGCGACACGCTGCGCAACACACTGTGTGACATATCCAGGGGCACACCGCTGAGCGGATTCCGGGTCGGCAGCAGTGGCACCGGCTCATAGTCAATATCAACGATCACCCGGATCGGGCTGATGGTGTACAGGCGGCGGGCCTGTGCCGGGATATCCGAAGCGGGATAGTGCAGGCCCAGATACGGCTCCAGATCGGCGCGGCGCGCCTCGGCTATCACCTCGCCATGCCAATCGGCATCGAAGCGGTAAATCATGACCCGGTCATAAGCGGTCAGAGTGCGAATCTGTTCAGCGGCCTGTTGCAGCTTGAGCGGTAGCTCGTTCAGGGCGCGCACCCTGGCAAAGTTGTCCAGCACCTGTCCGAGGTGGACGCGGCGTGCGGCGCTACCGGGTAGCACTGGCTCCAGTTCCAGCACCACCAGGCCCTCGACCCAGTGCGCGTAGGCGGTGAACGCGTGCGTCAGTGGCGTGCCGCGCCAGCTAAAACCGACCGGTTGCGCGTGCCCGGCCTGTTCACAGGCCAGTGCCTTGCGCAGGGCCTGATCCAGGGGCGCACCCAGTGCCTTGCGCAAGGGTTGTTCCAGTAGGGCATCCAGTGGCTTATCCAGCCAGTCCAGGCAGTTGGACGTTGCCTGAATGATCCGCAACGCTGGCCCCTGCAGTACCAGCAGAACGCCATGCGGCTGGATCGCGCCGGGAATATGGATCGGTTCGGCGGCACATAGATCCAGATCGAAACTGACGGTCTCATCACCGGAATCCATGCCTGCACTCATAGACGTTCCTCAGTCGGGATTGGCTGCTCCAGCCAGTCCTGCAAGTGTTGAAAAGTTGCCGCCGCCGCGGTCTGCAACGTCCGCGCCGCGCTGGCGTTCCAGGGGGTTGCGTCAAGGGTGGCCAGGAAACGCGGCCATGCGCGCCCGGCCCGGGCCGCCTCGGCAGCGTGATAGGCGGCGCCACTCGCCGCGCTCAGGCCCAGACTCTTGCCCAGGGCGCGTATGATCACCTGCCCGCCCAGGGTGGAACCCAGCAGTACATACAGTACTCCGACTGCGGCAGCCGGGTCGGGTGCCAGCCAGCCGACGGTTGCTTTCGGCAGGTCAGTCGCGTCAATCCCGAGCAGGCGCAAATCGGCATGCAACCCGTCCAGGCGCAGCGCCGGATCGACGAACGCCAGCCAGGCACTGTGGGCCAGACGCTCATGCAGCAGGGGTTCCAGTGGAGCGAGAAAACCCCAGAAGCGCGCCAGCAGCCCGCCATATTCGACCCGGCTCAGATCGGCGGCGACCAGTCGGCGCAATGGTGCGGCGTGCTCCAATGCCTGATGCGCGGCGGCGGTGTGTTGTCTCAGGCAAGCATGCCAGGAAGGTGACGAGTCCAGGGTATCGGTCATGATGATGATACATGTCCGCAGTGTCGAGAATGCCAAGTACAAACTGCGTGGATAGCCATTACAAGGCACGCAGCACATACCCTAAGTGTAGATCGGTGTAGATGGCCCACCATACTGATCCCTTGTGTAGACCGGTTCGGTCGCGATGGATCAACGATGATGCCCGGCATTTGACCGGAGTTGAGTTCGGCCAACCCTGCGTGTGCTTGAATTCCGTTCCTCTTAATCAGGATCAGGAAGGTCTGTTCTAGCGATACCCTGGGCGCGCGGAAAATGGCATGATTTTCATAAAGCAATAATGCGCTTCCGCCCCTTGCCGGCTGCCCGTAGAGGTAGCCATGACGGTTAGAGAACATGTCTCAAAAAATACAACGCTCGACCTGGCGGCTGATAGCTCTGCTGGCGAGTATGCCAGCAGCTGTACTGGTTTTTGGCAGTCTTTACATGCTCGGTTCCGCCTATCTGGAAGGTAAGCCGGTTGACATCTGGTCGAGCATGGAATGGGCCTCGGAGACCCTGACCACCACCGGCTATGGTGCCTATGCGCCGTGGAAGCACCCGCTGATGATCCTGCTGGTGATCCTGACCCAATTCGTGGGCATGTTTTTCCTGGTGCTGGTGTTTCCAGTGTATGTACTGCCCTACATCGAAGAGCGCTTCGAACTTCGTCTGCCGCGTGCACTGCCGGCGATGGCAGGGCATGTGCTGTTCTATCGCTATGGGCCGGCGATTGATTCACTGTTGCACGAGTTCCAGCGTCTTGGCGCCGCGTTTGTCATTTTCGAGGAAGATGCGGTCACGGCTCGCGACCTGCGTGATCGTGGTTACCCTGTGGTACTGGGTGCCCTGGAAGATGATTCCGACGCCTTGTTGGGTGTTGGGCAGGCGCGGGCGGTGGTGACCAATGCCGACGATCACACCAATGCTACCTGCATCCTGATGGTGCGTGAGCAGGGTTTTACGGGACCGATTTACGCCCTCGCTGACCATCCCCTGCATCGTGCGCCGATGCTCAAGGTCGGTGCTACCGCCGTGTTCACACCCACGCACGTTCTCGGCGCAGCCCTGGCGGCACGGGCCAGTACCCGCATCCAGCCGCCGGCAGAAGGTCTGCATCTGCTTGGTCCGCACATTGACTTGGCCGAATTCCGGGTACAGCCGGATAGTCCCTTAGCCGGCCAAACGTTGGGTACGCTGCGCCTGCGCGAACACTATGGCGTTACGGTCATTGGTCAATGGCAGGATGGTCATTTCATTGCAGCTACCGGTTCCAGTATGCACATCGAACCGGGCGCGATTCTGGTCGCGGTCGGTGCGCCCGACCAGTTGATACGGATTGAACGGCTAGTGGTGCCTATTCGGCGGACGGGTGCCATCATCGTGGCCGGCTATGGCACGGTCGGGCACAAGGTTGTGGACATGCTGCGCGATGCCGGTGAAACCACTGTCATCATTGACCAGCAGCCAATGGCCGGTGTGGATGTGGTTGGCAACGTGCTTGAACATACCACCCTGAGTCGGGCGAATGTGCGCGCGGCCAGCGCAGTGATACTGGCACTGAGCAATGACAGCGAGGGGGTATTTGCTACAGCGGTAGTACGCGATTATGCTCCTGAAGTGCCATTGATTGTGCGTGTTAATCGGGTCCAAAACGTTGCGCGGCTTTATCAGGCAGGTGCTGATTTTGCGCTCTCGGTTGGGCAGATGGCTGGAGAAATCCTTGCCTATCATCTGTTTGATGAACAGGCCATTTCAATTCAGCCACATATTAAATTCATTCGACTTGCTGCAGATGCCTTGGTTGGTCTGCATCCTTGGCAATCCGCAGTGCAGGCGCGAACCGGCGTGGTTGTGGTTGCGGTTTTTCGGGAGGGTGAGACGCGGGTCACGTTTGACGAAGAATTTAGAATCCGCGCAGGTGATCTGCTGTTTGCCTGTGGAACGGATGATAGCGGTGATCGGAGTTAATCAGCCGGACTTGGTGCAGGGTTATCTTTCTCTTTCTCATCCGCCCAGATGAAATGACCACGACCGGCCTGCTTGGCCCGATACATGGCTTTATCCGCAGCAATCATAAGCTGATCTGGTGATTTTTCACTACGACTCATGGCAATGCCGATCGATGCGCTTAGTGAGCACGATTGCCCATGAATCAGGAATGGCTGATGTAGAAAATCCAGACAGGCTTTCGCCACCCGTTCTGCAGATTCCTGGGCATTATCGTCATCCAGATCGGATATCAGGATGATAAATTCATCGCCGCCAATTCGTGCCACAATGTCTTCTCGACGTATTATTTTAAGCAGGCGTTTCGCAACCTCGCATAGTGCTATATCTCCAGCATCATGTCCTAAGTGATCATTTATTAGCTTGAAGCCATCCAGGTCCATAAATAGCAACGCGATCTGTTTTTTATTACGGTTTGCTCTTGGTAATTCTTGCTGTATATGTTCGGCGAATAGTTGACGGTTTGGCAAATTGGTCAACGTGTCGTGATGGGCGAGATATTCCATTTTCTTGCGACTCTCCAGCAGCTTTTCCAGAACACGGTTAAATGCTGCAGTTAAATGACCGACTTCGTCGTCGCGCACCAAGGGCAATGGTTTTAATGGAATTTCGCCTTGCGTCATTTGTTCCGCATGTTGCGCGGCATGCATGAGGGGACGCAGTTGGTAGTGTAGTCCAATCGCGATGACTATTAGAAATATGAATATCAAGGCAGCAGTGGTTTTCAGAATAAAATACTGTAATTGTGTGATAGGCGAAAATAATTCACGGGTTGGCACTCGCGCTACCAGGAACCAGCCACTGCTGGGTATCGAGACAATGCTAGCCAGTTCTTCAACACCAGCTGCATTTGTATCAATGCCAACACCGCGAAAACCGTTCATGGCCTGATCGTGTTGTTGATGAATTCCTTCCATGGGTGTCGGTTGTAATGTGATATTAAGATCAGATGAGCCGATAAATAGCCGATCGCGTGGTGATACTAGTACGAGACCACCGGTAGCGCCTACCCGGGTTGTATACAATGCCTGAATGAAATCAGCTGAATTCAGAGCTGAAATACCGGCCAGAACAGCCTGTGTATTGCCTGAACTATCAATTAAGGGAACTGCTATGGGTAGGACGGGTGTTTTGGATGCACGTCCGAACACAGGGCGCCCTATAAAGGATTGGCCGTTGATCGCTTGTTGAAAGTAATCCCGATCAGCCAGTGATAGACCAATCCGGTCCGGTAAATGCGGGTAGTCGGCTACCACCAGTCCTGATCGGTTTATGATCAGTATTCCTTGGGAGAATATGGGGTTGATCTGATGATATGTGCCGAGCCATTTTTTTAATTGCTCCGGTTCATGAAGCAGGGTCATGGGGAGCTGTTCAGCCATGCGTTTCAGTGTCAGTTGACGTTCAGAGATGTTGTGGTCGATGACGTCGGCGACATATTTCGAGATGGTGACCAAGTGAGTGGAAGTGAGTTGAGTGAGATCATTGCGTAAATGATTACTGAGTACAACCATCTGAATCAGTGAGCTTAAAAAGATAACGCTCATGCTAAGAAGGCTTAGACGGGTGATTATGCTTTTTGGGTTCAGATGGAATTTCATGATGAATTAAGTAAATTCAAATTTCTATAAATTTTAGGGTTTAGGTGGAATTTTTAATCTGGACATTTTTTATATTAATGCATGGCGACTTTTTTGTCTTAATTTTCATGCTTTGATTATATAAATACATATTTAATGTATTACGTAATTTTATGATATTTTATTGTATCCCCTAATCTTCAATTAGCGAATGTTAAAAATCTGTACAGAGACTGGATAAAACCACTCAAAGTGGCAGACTTTGTTACAGGCCGGCCACGAGATTTCCGGACTGCTCGGGCGTATGCCGGCCACGATGGGCGACTAGCCGAGCCTGCTCGGAATTGCAGGAGCGCATCCTGTCTCGCGCCGCGGTAACATCGCAGCGGTAGAAGCGATCCGTATCCCTGCCGACGACATGACGGACCCAGCGGTCGGCGCAATCCTTGCCCATCTGGACGTCACCATGATTCTGTCCCTTATCCAGGCCGTCAAGGGCATCTATCCGGCAGTGGATCCCCTCGCCTTGGGCAGCGCTCTGCTCGACCGCGCCTTTCTGGGTGAACGCCATGACTGGGTGGCGCAGGCGATGCGCGAATATCTGGCCCATTACCGGAGCTGGAGAATATCTGAATCGACTGGACAGCCAATGGAGACGATCCGATGCAAGACTTTCACTACCGAACTGATGTGTTGATCGTGGGCGCGGGGATGACGGGGTTGGCCGCCGCGGCTGCATTGCAATCTACGGGGCACTCGATATTGCTCATTGATAAGGGCCGTGCTGTGGGGGGACGTCTGGCCAGTCGCCGTATTGGCTTGGCTACCTTCGATCACGGGGCGCAATTCATAACCGCCAGGGATCCGCGCTTTGTCGCTTTGGTCGAGCAATGGTGCGACGAGGGCGTGGTCGAGCAATGGTATCGATATCCTGCTTCAGGCTCTGAAGACCATCTCCGCTGGCGTGGCAAGCCCACCATGCAGGCAGTTGCCCGGCATCTCGCACGTCAGTTCCATGTGTTCCTCGAAAAACAGATGGTCTCGTTGCGGCACCATCCGGACGGCTGGGAGGCCGCGTTGGCGAGTGGAGAAACAGTCTTGGCCCGCGCCGCGTTGCTCACCGCGCCGGTGCCTCAATCGCTGGCATTGCTGGAGTCTGGCGGGATCGAGCTACCCCGGGCGACCCAAACACACCTCGAAAGCGTCGAATACGAACGCTGTCTGGTGGTGATGGCGGTACTCGATGGTCCTGCCCGCATTCCGTCGCCTGGAGGTTTGATGCTCACCGATGGTCCTATCGCCTGGATCGCCGACAATCAGATGAAAGGCATTTCCGCCACGTCGGCGGTCACCTTGCACGCGACGGCGGCTTTCAGCTTGGAAAACTGGGATCGCGATCGCGAGGATAGCGCGCGTGAATTGCTTGGAGCCGCAAAAATATGGCTGGGGTCGGATGTTAAGGAATTCCAGGTTCATGGTTGGCGGTTCAGCAAACCCCTGCGTGTTGAAGAGCATCCCTGCTGCATTCTGAGTTCGTCGCCGCCCTTGGTGCTGGCTGGCGATGCTTTTGCTGGCCCGCGCGTGGAGGGCGCCGTGCTTTCGGGTTGGGCCGCCGCCGATGCTCTGAAGAAGTTGTACTGAACTTCACGGTGCCCTTGCCGGCTGCTGAATATCTGGGCAAGGTGGTGGGGATCGCCGATGGCGATACTCTGACCCTGCTGGTGCCGGATGGAGCCAGCTACAAGCAGGTCAAGGTGCGGCTGGGTGAGATCGATACCCCGGAATCCAAACAGCCCTATGGCGAACGCGCCAAGCAGGCCCTCTCCGATCTGGCCTACAACCAACAGGCGCGGGTGGTGGTGCAGGATACCGACAAATACGGTCGCACCGTGGGCCGTGTGTATGTTGGAAGTCTGGACGTGAACGCGGAACTGGTGAAACAGGGTGCGGCCTGGGTGTATCGCCAATACCTCTTGTGAATTGTGATCTTGGCGACAAATCGGTCGTTTTGTCACGCATGAACCACGACAAACCGCACAATTTGCGCATAAACTCGATCTTTTACAGTATCTTGCGATCTGTTACCGCCCGGCACAGCGTTTGCTGGCAACTGGGTGCGGCCGGCTGTCGGCGGCGACGGAACCGCATCCGTCCTTGCAGTCTTGCGGTTTACGGGGGAGTGAAATCTCATGATGTCCGGAAGTCCGACCTTCTCGTCCGGAAACCGCCAGCGCATGGCGCGTCGGCTGTCGGGATGGGCGTCGCTGCCGCTCGGCGCGTGCGGTTTGCCGGTCTCGGCCACGCCTGCGCACGTCACCGAAGCCAACCTGGTGCTGCCCAGCCTCAGCGACCCCGCGCTCGCCAGCTTCTTCGGCGGCCTTTCGGGCTGGGCGCTGCTGGCCTGGGGTCTGCTGTTGTGCGTTGGCGGTCTGATTTTTGGCGCAGTCATCTACCATCGCATCCGCCGCCTGCCTACCCATGACTCGATGGCGGAGGTCAGCGAGCTGATCTACGAAACCTGCAAGACCTACATGCTGACCCAGGGCAAGTTTCTGCTGATCCTGGAAGGATTCATCGCAGTGATCATGGTCGGCTATTTCAGCGGCGTCCAGCGTCTGCCCGCCACCGAAGTGCTGCTGATCCTGGCCTTTTCGCTGATCGGCATCGCCGGCTCGATGGGGGTTGCCTGGTTCGGCATACGGGTCAACACCTTGGCCAACAGCCGCGTCGCCTTTGCCGCGCTGCGCGGCCGGGCGTACCCGGTGTACGCGATCCCGCTGCAATCGGGCATTTCCATCGGCATGCTGCTGATCTCGACCGAATTGCTGATCATGCTGGCGATCCTGCTGTTCGTGTCGCCGGCGCTGGCCGGCAAATGCTTCATCGGCTTCGCCATCGGCGAATCCCTCGGCGCGTCCGCCCTGCGCATCGCCGGCGGCATCTTTACCAAGATAGCCGACATTGGCTCCGACCTGATGAAGATCGTGTTCAAAATCAAGGAAGACGACGCCCGCAATCCCGGCGTGATTGCCGACTGCGCGGGCGACAACGCCGGCGATTCGGTCGGTCCTACCGCCGACGGTTTTGAGACCTACGGCGTGACCGGCGTGGCGCTGATCAGCTTCATCATGCTGGCCGTGCCCGAAGCTGCCGTGCAGGTGCAGTTGCTGGTGTGGATTTTCGTGATGCGCGTCATGATGATCGTCGCCTCCGGCGCTTCCTATCTGGGCAACGAAGCCCTCGCCAGGCACCGCTATGGCGACCGGGATCGCTTCGATTTCGAGGCCCCGCTCACGTCCCTGGTCTGGATCACCTCCGGCGTGTCGGTGGTGCTGACCTTCCTGGTGTCTTATCTGCTGATCGCTGACATCGCCATCAGCGGCAAGGTGTACGGCAACCTGTGGTGGCAACTGTCGCTGATCATCACCTTTGGCACCCTGGCCGGCGCCATCATCCCGGAGGTGGTCAAGGTTTTTACCTCGGTTCGTTCGAGCCACGTCCGCGAAGTCGTGACCGCCTCGCGTGAAGGCGGTGCCAGCCTGAACATTCTCGCCGGTCTGACCGCCGGCAACTTCTCCGCCTTCTGGATGGGCGTAGTGATCGTGAGCCTAATGTCCGGCGCCTATCTCGTGTCGCAGTACGACCTGGCCGCCGTCATCAACCCGGTGCCGGCCAAGGCCGCCATCATGGCCGCCGTGTTCTCGTTCGGCCTGGTCGCGTTCGGCTTCCTCGGCATGGGACCGGTGACCATCGCAGTGGACAGCTACGGACCGGTGACCGACAACGCACAGTCGGTTTTCGAACTTTCCACCATCGAGCAGTTGCCGGGGATCGGGGCAG
>OFRV01000046.1_pt1 | contig 18834 bp, 17 predicted proteins | sample 1543231 | NCBI WGS metagenome assembly OFRV01 (sample SAMN05442499, study PRJEB24371) | freshwater metagenome | isolation source: Freshwater Lake | place: Canada: Niagara | collected 2013-08-21 | reverse complement strand
GGACTGGATGCGCAAAGACTTGGGGCTGGTGCTGGACGAGGCGCGCCGCAACGGTGCCCGCCTGCCGGTGACGGCGCTGGTGGACCAGTTTTACGCCGACCTGCAAGCCCAGGGCGACAACCGGCTGGACACGTCGAGTTTGATCAAACGGCTGCGCAGCTGAAAACCCCGATGCTGCGCGGTGTTGCGCAAGCACCGCCATCCACAGGTTGAAAGGCGCGCAAAGCCTGCTCGCCTAGCCTCCGCAGCCTGGGCGGCATCAAGGACATGGGCAGCCTGCCTGATGCCCTGTTCGTGATTGACGTCGGCCACGAGCGCATCGCGATTCAGGAAGCCAACAAACTCGGCATTCCGGTGCTCGGCGTGGTCGATACCAACAACTCGCCCGATGGCATCAACTACGTCATCCCCGGCAACGACGACGCCATTCGCGCCATTCAGCTCTATGTCGGCGGCATCGCTGAGGCGATCAGCGAAGGGCGCGACCTGCTCAACACCGGTCGCGGCGCCCAGGAAGAGTTCGTCGAGATCCCCGAGGACGAGACCCGGCCGGCGGAAGGCAGCGCCTGAGTCATCCGGGGCGGCGCGCGCTGCCTGGCGTGCGCGGCAGCATCCCGGGGGTCGATGTGGTCATCGGCGTCCGGGAGTGCCGGTCTTATCAGGTACAAACCAAGGTTTTTCCCGATTTCGAAGTTCAGATTTTTCCAAGTTTCACGTTCTGACCGTTCAGAGGTAAGCAAGCATGGCGGAAATCACGGCGGCACTCGTCAAGGAACTGCGCGAGCGCACGGGCGCGGGCATGATGGAATGCAAGAGAGCCCTGCAGGAGACCACGGGCGATATCGATGCCGCGGTTGAACTGATGCGCAAGGCCGGCCAGGCCAAGGCTGACAAGAAAGCCAGCCGGGTCGCTGCCGAGGGCCTGATCGTCATCGCCGAGGCCGGCCAGGCGATCGCCGTGGCCGAGGTCAACTGCGAAACCGATTTCGTGACCAAGAATGATGACTTCCGCGCCTTCGCCAGTGCCGTGGCTGAGGTCGCTCTGGCGGCCGCCCCGGCCGACCTGGACGCGCTGCTGGAAACCAGCATGGCCGATGGTCGCAGTGTCGAGCAGAACCGGCGCGACTGCATCGCCAAGATCGGCGAGAACATCAACGTGCGCCGTTTCGCGCGGCTGGCCAGCGAAAAGGGCGTGCTCAACTACTATCTGCATGGCACCCGCATCGGTGTGGTGGTGGAACTGGAAGGCGGCGATGCCGAACTGGCCCGGGATGTCGCCATGCATGTGGCGGCCAGCCGGCCATTGTGCGTCAGTGCTGCCGATGTACCGGCTGATCTGATCGCCAAGGAAAAGGACATCTACGCCGCCCAGGCCGCAACCAGCGGCAAGCCCGCCAACATTATCGAGAAGATGGTCGAAGGCCGGGTGCGCAAGTACCTGGAGGAAGTGACCCTGCTCGGACAGCCCTTTGTCAAGGATCCCGAGCAGAGCGTCGGCAATCTGCTCAAGGCGCACAAGGCTACGGTGCTGCGCTTTGTCCGCTTCGAGCTTGGTGAAGGCATCGAGAAAAAGGTCGACAACTTCGCCGCCGAGGTCATGGCGCAGGTGCAAGGCAACTGATGACCGCCGTGCCGGGCAGCGGGCGCTTGCGCGCTGCCATGGCCGGCGTGTCCCGTATGCAGTAAAATCCGCCCACTTTCAGCGAGTCGAGTTGTGCGATGTTGATCCAGGATTCCAGACCGGTGTTCAAACGCATTCTTCTCAAGCTCAGCGGCGAGGCGCTGATGGGCGAGGGTGGTTTCGGTATCGATCCCGGGGTGCTGACCCGTATCGCCGGCGAGGTGCGCGAGCTGTGCCAGCGCGGCGTCGAGGTGGGCATGGTGATCGGCGGTGGCAACCTGTTTCGGGGTGCTGGACTGGCCGAGGCCGGCATGGATCGGGTAACTGCGGATCACATGGGCATGCTGGCTACGGTGATGAACTCGCTGGCCATGCAGGATACCCTGGAGCGGCTGGGCGTGTTTACCCGGGTGATGTCGGCGGTGCGCGTTAATCAGGTCTGCGAGGATTACATCCGGCGACGCGCCATTCGGCATCTGGAGAAGGGACGGGTGGTGATCTTCGCCGCCGGTACCGGCAATCCCTTCTTTACCACTGATTCCGCCGCCAGTCTGCGCGCGATCGAGATCTGCGCCGATGTGATGCTCAAGGCCACCAAGGTGGATGGCATCTATACCGCTGATCCGTTCAAGAATGCCGACGCGGTGCGCTACGAGCGGCTGACCTACGACGAAGCACTCACGCGCCGTCTGCAGGTGATGGATGCCACCGCGCTGGTGATGTGCCGCGAGAACAACATGCCGCTGAAGGTCTTCAACATCAATCGCCATGGTGATCTGGTGCGGATCGTGTGCGGCGAGGACGTAGGCACCACCGTGGCACGGGAGTGACGATATGATCGACGATATCAAAAAAGAAGTGACCGCGCGCATGGTCAAGAGCGTGGATAATCTCAAGCATGATCTGACCAAGCTGCGTACCGGTCGTGCCCACGCCAGCCTGCTCGATCACATCACGGTCAGCTACTATGGCAGCGAAATGCCGCTGAACCAGGTCGCCTCGGTGGCGGTTTCCGATGCCCGTACCCTGCTGGTGACGCCCTGGGAGCGCAACATGGTCGGACCGATCGAGAAGGCCATCCTGACCTCGGACCTGGGCCTGAATCCGGCTACCGCAGGCACTTCGATTCGTATTCCGCTGCCGCCGCTGACCGAAGAGCGGCGCCGCGATCTGGTGAAGGTGGTGCGCCACGAAGGCGAGGGTGCCAAGGTTGCCGTGCGCAATATCCGCCGTGACGCCAACGGCCAGCTCAAGGCCCTGCTCAAGGACAAGAAGATCAGCGAGGATGCTGATCGCCAGGCTCAGGATGAGATCCAGAAGCTGACCGATCGCCACATCCAGGAGATCGACCGGATTCTGGCCACCAAGGAAGCGGAGTTGATGGAAATTTGAGGGCACTGTTTCGCGCCCTTCTGCCACGAGACCAGGATAGATTGCTTCGGATGCCGACGAACGATGCGCAAGGCCCGCCGCCGCCGACCTCCCTGCCCCGTCATGTCGCCATCGTCATGGATGGCAATGGCCGCTGGGCGCAACAGCGTTCCCTGCCGCGCACTGCGGGTCACCGTGAAGGGGCCAAGGCGGTGCGCCGTATCGTGCAGGCCTGCAGCGAGCGCGGCATCGAAGCGCTGACCCTGTTTGCCTTTAGCAGCGAGAACTGGCAGCGGCCGCGTCCCGAAGTCGATGTGCTGATGCGCCTGTTCCTGACCACGCTGCGCAGCGAGATCCGGCGTCTGGATGCGGCCAATGTGCGGCTGCGCTTCATCGGCGATCAGAGCGCCTTTTCCACAACCCTGCAGGCGTATATCGTCAAGGCCGAGCAGCGCACCGCTGGCAATACCGGCCTGAACCTGAATATCGCTGCCAATTACGGTGGCCGCTGGGATATCACCCAGGCGGCGCGGCGCATCGCCAGCGACGTGGCCGCAGGCCGCCTGCAGCCGGCGGACGTGGTGCCTGACCTGGTGCACCGCTATACCTGTCTGGCGGAGCTGCCGGAGCCGGATCTGTTCATTCGCACCGGCGGCGAGCAGCGCATCAGCAATTTCCTGCTCTGGCAACTGGCCTATACCGAACTGTATTTCACGGATCGGCTGTGGCCGGATTACGACGCCGATGCATTCGACCTAGCCTGTGCCGCATTCGTGCGCCGGCAGCGGCGCTTTGGGCAAACCGCTGAACAAGTGACGCGGAGCACCGATGCTTAAACAGCGCGTGATTACCGCGAGCATCCTCGCGGTGCTGGTGGTCTGGGCGGTGCTGAAGCTGCCGGTCACGGGCTTTGGTGCGGCGCTGCTGCTGATGATTCTGCCTGCGGCCTGGGAATGGGCGCGGCTGGCGCAACTGGTGGAGACGCGCGCGCGCCTGCTCTATGTCGGCGGCATTCTGGCGCTGATTTTGGCGCTGTGGCCGCTGCATGCAGCCGTGGCGGGCGGATTGATGAGCCTGGGCGTGCTGGGTTGGTGCATTTTATGCGCCTGGCTGTGGTACTACAGCCGCCATCCACAACGACGCGATGCACCGGCGCTGATTGGCGCGGTGGGCGTGGTCGTGCTGGTGCTGACCTGGGCGGCGCTGCTGGGGTTGCGCGATGACTTTAAGCCAGCTTATGTGCTGTTCTTGCTGTTGCTGATCTGGGGAGCGGACGTGGGCGCCTATTTCGCTGGGCGGCGCTGGGGGCAGCGCAAGCTGGCGTCGGCGATCAGTCCCGGTAAGACCTGGGAAGGTGTAGCCGGTGCGGCGGCAATGACCCTGCTGCTGGCTGTGGCGGGTCTGCTGGCTTTGCCAATCGGCGCGCCCTGGCTGCTGTTTCTGGTGCTGTGCGTGGTCACCGTTGGTTTTTCCATCGTTGGGGATTTGTTCGAGAGCATGCTGAAGCGGCAATGCGGTGTGAAGGACAGCGGTACGCTGCTGCCCGGGCATGGTGGCGTGCTGGATCGGGTGGACAGCCTGACCGCCGCCGCGCCGGTATTTCTGGCCGGGCTGTATTGGATGGGACTGCGGGCATGAGCGCGTCGCAACAGGGTGTCACCATTCTCGGCTCGACCGGCTCGATTGGCGTCAGCACCCTGGATGTGTTGCAACGGCATGCCGAACGCTTTCGCGTGGTCGCCCTGACCGCGCACCGCGATGTCGAGGGCCTGTTCCAGCAATGCCGGGTCCATGCACCCGATTACGCAGTCATGGCCGATGCGGCGGCGGCCGAATCCCTGCGGACACGCTTGCGCGCGGCAGGTGCACAGGTCGAGGTGCTGTCCGGCGTGGCTGGGCTGGAGCAGGTCGCGGCATTGCCTGCCGTCCATGTGGTCATGGCGGCGATTGTCGGCGCTGCGGGTCTGTTGCCGACGCTGGCGGCGGCCCGGGCCGGCAAGCGGGTGTTGCTGGCCAATAAGGAAGCGCTGGTGATGGCGGGGCCGCTGTTCATGGCGGCGGTGCGTGCCCATGGTGCCGAACTGCTGCCGATCGACAGCGAGCACAACGCGATTTTCCAGTGCCTGCCGGCGGATTTCGCTAGCGCCGGTCTTGATGGCGCCGGGGTGCGCCGCATTTTGCTGACCGGTTCCGGTGGTCCATTCCGCAGCGCACCGCTGGCCAGTCTGGCTACGGTGACGCCGGAGCAGGCCTGCGCCCATCCCAACTGGAGCATGGGCCGCAAGATCTCGGTGGATTCCGCCACCATGATGAACAAGGGCCTGGAGCTGATCGAGGCCCACTGGTTGTTTGCCGCGCCCGCCGAACGCATCGAAGTCGTGGTGCATCCGCAGAGCGTGATTCACTCAATGGTTGAATACGCGGACGGCTCGGTGCTGGCGCAACTGGGCAATCCGGATATGCGCACCCCGATTGCCCATGCCCTGGCCTGGCCGCAGCGGCTGGCGTCCGGCGTGCCGTTTCTGGATTTTACCCGGCTGAAGGCGCTGGAATTCCAGGCGCCGGATTTTGCCCGTTTCCCCTGTCTGCGCCTGGCCTTTGCTGCGCTGGCCGCAGGTGGCAGCGCGCCGGCGATTCTGAACGCGGCCAATGAGATCGCCGTGCAGGCCTTTCTGGAGCAGCGTATCCGCTTTACCGATATCGCTGTCGTGGTCGAACAGGCCCTGGAACAGGTCCAGGCGCGTGTGGTCGATACGCTGGCGACGGTCCTTGAAGATGATGCCCGGGCCCGGGCCGTTGCCGAGACGTGGATCGCGGCGCGGGTACCGGAGAACCTGTGATGGAAACCAGTCCACTGCTTTCGCTTTTGGCCCTGGTCGTGACGCTCGGGGTGTTGATCACCGTGCACGAGTTTGGCCATTTCTGGGTGGCGCGGCGTCTAGGCGTGCGGGTGCTGAAATTTTCCATCGGCTTTGGCAAGCCGCTGTGGCGGCGCGTGGGCGGCGATGGCGTCGAATATATCATCGCGATGCTGCCACTGGGCGGCTACGTCAAGATGCTTGACGAGCGCGAGGAGCCGGTACCGGCGGCTGAGCTGCACCGGGCCTTCAATCGCCAGCCACTCAAGACGCGCTTCGCGATCGTACTGGCCGGACCGCTGTTCAATTTCCTGTTTGCCCTGGCTGCCTATACCCTGATGTTCATGGTCGGCGTACCGGGCACTCGACCATTACTGGATGCGCCCAAGGCAACGTCGCCGGCGGCACTGGCCGGTTTTGAAAAAGGCGATGAAATAATCGCCATCGACGGTCAGGAAACGCCGACGCTGAGCGCGGCGCTGCTGGCGCTGGTCGATCGCGCCATGGCCGGCGAGGTGATCCAGGTTGAAGTTCGCGATGCCGATGAGCGTCCCCGGGTACGGAGTCTGGACCTGCGCGATGCGCCACAGGGCGATGAAATGCGCGTGTTCGAGCGTGCCGGTCTGGTGCCATGGCAGCCGGTGTTGCCGGCGGTGATTGGCCAGGTGATGCCCGATGGTGCGGCTGCGCGTGCCGGTCTGCGCGCTGGGGATCGTATCCTGCGGGTTGAAAGCCAGCCTGTACGCGACTGGCAGGACTGGCGCGAGACGATCAGCCGTCATCCTAGCCAGCCGCTGCGCGTGCGTATCGAGCGCGATGGCGCTGAGCAGATGCTGGACCTGACGCCCGACGTGCGCGAGGAGCGGCCCGGATCGCGGGTTGGTTTCATTGGCGCGGTGGCCGCCGTGCCCGATGATCTCGCCCGCCAGTTGCAGGTCGTGGTACGTTATGGACCGCTTGAAGCCATCGCGGCAGCAGCAGGCAAGACCTGGGACATGTCGTTGCTGACCCTGCGCATGCTGGGTCGCATGCTGGTCGGGCGGGCCTCCCTGGATAATCTCAGCGGTCCCTTGACCATCGCCCAGTTTGCTGGGCAGGCAGCCAGTGCCGGATTCCTGGCCTTCCTGTCGCTGCTGGCGCTGATCAGCATCAGTCTCGGCGTCCTGAACCTGCTGCCGGTGCCGGTGCTCGATGGTGGGCACCTGCTGTACTACCTGATCGAACTGGTCAAGGGCAGTCCTCTGTCGGAGGCCGCGCAGGCCGCCGGTCAGCAGGTCGGCATGGTGATCCTGCTGCTGCTGATGGGACTGGCCCTGTTTAATGATTTCAGCCGCCTGCTTGGTTAGGTGTGCACCGGCGTGGAGTAATCACGGGATATGAAACGGTATCGCCGCTTGTTGGGCTTGTTAGTGCTGCTGGCCGCCGTTACCGGGGCGTTCGCGGGCGAATTCGTGGTCCGCGACATCCAGGTGGAGGGCTTGCAGCGTATTTCCGCCGGTACGGTCTTCAACTATCTGCCGGTGCAGGTCGGTTCGACCATCTCGGAACGTGATTACCCGGACATCATCCGTGCCCTGTTCAAAACCGGTTTTTTCTCTGATGTGGCCCTGGAACAGCGCGGCAACGTGCTGGTGGTGCTGGTCACCGAGCGGCCGGCGATCGCCGAGATCAGTATCAGCGGCAACAGCGACATCAGTACCGAGGATCTGAAGAAATCGCTCACTGAGGTCGGTCTCGCCGAGGGCCGGGTGTTCGACCGTTCGCTGCTGGACAAGGTCGAGCAGGAGTTGCTGCGCCTGTACTACAGCCGCGGCCGCTACGCGGTGCGCATCAATACCCAGGTGCGGGCGCTGGAGCGCAACCGCGTCGCGATCAGTCTGGAGATTTCCGAGGGTGCGGTAGCCAGCATCGCCCAGATCAACATCGTCGGTAACAAGGCTTTCACCGAGAAGGAACTGCTTGCCCAGCTGCAGTCCTCCACCGGCAACTGGTTTTCGTTCTTTACCAAGGACGATCAGTATGCCAAGCAAAAACTGGCTGCCGACATCGAAACCCTGCGCTCCTTCTACCTGGATCGCGGCTATCTCAAGTTCAACGTCGATTCCACGCAGGTCTCGATCACCCCGGACAAGAAAGACGTCTACGTCACGCTCAACATCAGCGAGGGCGAACCCTACACCGTGCAGGACGTGCAGCTGAGCGGGGATTTTGGCGTGGTGCCCGAGGCCGATCTGCGTGAGCTGATTGATCTGAAGGCCGGCGAGGTGTTCTCCCGCGCCAAGATGACCGCGATCACCAAGAAGATCAGCGAGCGTCTGGGTCAGGATGGCTATGCCTTTGCCAATGTCAACACCGTGCCGCAGGTCGACGATGCCCAGCGCACCGTGGCCCTGACCTTCATGGTCGATCCGGGCAAGCGCGTGTATGTGCGGCGCATCAATTTCCAGGGCAACATCAAGACTCAGGACGAGGTGCTGCGCCGCGAGATGCGCCAGATGGAAGGGGCCTGGTACTCGACCAAGGACCTGGATCGTTCCAAGGCCCGCCTGCAGCGCCTGGAATATCTGGAAAGCGTCAATGTCGAAACGCCGGCGGTGCCCGGTGTCGGCGATCAGGTCGATGCCAACTACACCCTGGTCGAACGGCCCTCCGGCAGCCTGATGTTCGGTATTGGCTATGGCCAGGAATCCGGCCTGCTGCTGAACGCGAGCGTCACCCAGAACAACTTCCTGGGCACCGGCAACCAGCTTGGCCTGACGCTCAGCAACAGCGACCTGGGCCAGAACTACAGCCTGTCCTGGAACAATCCCTATTACACCCTGGACGGGGTCAGCCTGGGTTTCCGCCTCTACTATCGCGAGATTGACGGCGCCCAGGCCAACACTGCCAACTACATTCAAAACAGCTACGGCGCTCAGGTCAGTTTCGGTTTCCCGCTGAACGAGTTCGACACCCTGCGCCTGTCGCCTGGCTATGAGTACGTCTGGCTCGATACCACTGATGAGACGCCCATCGAGATTTTTGAGTATATTGATCGCTATGGTGACCAGTACAACCAGTTCAAGCTGGAAGGCGGCTGGTCGCGTGACAGTCGTGATCGGGCGATTTTTCCCACCAGCGGCATGGTGAACATGCTGGGCGCGGATATTGCTCTGCCGGGTAGCGATGCCGAATATTACAAGCTGAGCTACCGCGCCACCGCCTATTTCCCGCTGGCGCGCTGGCTGACCTGGTCGGTGGGTGGGGAAATCGGCTATGGCAACGGCTATGGCAGCAGTAACGATGGCGGTCTGCCGTTCTTTGAGAACTTCTACGCCGGCGGTCTGCGCTCGGTGCGTGGCTACAAGTCCAACACCCTTGGGCCGCGCTACAGCGACAACGAGCCCAGCGGTGGCGCCTTCAAGACCGTGGCCACCACCCAGATGATCGTGCCGGTGCCGTTCATGGAGCGTTCCGAGAATGTGCGTCTGGCGGCGTTTTTTGATATCGGTAATGTGTTTGCCACCGCATCCGATTTCGATGCCGGTGAACTGCGCTATTCGGTGGGCCTGACCGGTCTGTGGCTGTCGCCGCTGGGGCCGATCGTGCTCAGCCTGGCTGCTCCGCTGAATGAACAGGACGGCGACGAAACCGAGTTTTTCCAGTTTTCCTTCGGTGTGCCGCTCAACTGAGCAGTTTGCGCAACGCCCTGGGATGAGAGAGTTTTGTTAACGGATTAGAGGAGAGATCGAATTGAAGGCCATGCATAAGCTGTTGACCGCGGTTGCCCTGGTGCTACCGCTTTCGCTGGCGCAGGCGGCTGATCTGAAGATCGGTTTTGTCAGCGTTGCCAAGATCCTGAGCAGCGCCCCCCAGGCCGAAGCGGCCAGCAAGCGCCTGGAGCAGGAATTTGCGCCCCGCCAGAAGGGGCTGGTCGAAGCGCAGAAATCAGTGCGCAAGCTTGAGGAAAAACTGTCCAAGGATGGGGCGGTGATGAGTGAAAGCCAGCGCCGCAGCCTGGAAAACGACATCCGTAACCAGTTGCGCGACCTCAACCGCACCAATGCCGAGTTGCGCGAGGATTTCAATCTGCGCCGCAACGAGGAGCTGGGCAAGTTCCAGAAGCAGGTCCTGGAAGTGATCAATGGCCTGGCCAAGGAAGAAGGCTTTGATCTGGTGGTCAACGATGGCGCGACGCTGTACGCCAGTCCGCAGGTGGATATCACCGACAAGGTGCTGAGCCGTCTGAAGCGCTGAGCGCGGGCTGTCTGATGGCTACGCTGGGGGATATTGCGACGGTCGCGGGCGCGTGCCTGCACAGGGGTGATGCGGCCACGGTGGTGTCCGGTATTGCTCCGCTGCGCGGCGCGCAACCGGGCCAGATCAGTTTCCTGATCAGTAGTCGCTATCGACACCTGCTGGCGAGCACGCAGGCCAGCGCAGTGATCCTGGCCGAGGAACTTGCGGATGCATGCCCGGTGCCGGTGCTGGTGGCCGCCAATCCGCATGTGGCCTATGCCAGGGCCGCAACCCTGTTTGAGCCGGGCTTGACGCGGTCGCCGGGTATCCATCCGAGCGCCTGGGTTAGCCCCGAGGCTGAGGTGGCCGCTGATGCCTGGATCGGCCCGCAGTGCACGGTGGAAGCGGGCGCGCGGATTGCGTCTGGGGTGCAGGTCGGTCCCAATTGCGTGATCGGTGAACAGGTGGTGCTGGGCGCCGGAACCCGGCTGGTCGCGCAGGTGACCATCTGCCATCGGGTGCGCATCGGCTGCCGGGTGCTGGTCCATCCAGGTGCGGTGATTGGCAGCGACGGCTTTGGGCTGGCGCCCGATAGTGGGGGACGCTGGCTGAAAGTACCGCAACTGGGCAGCGTCTGGATCGGCGATGATGTCGAAATCGGCGCCAACACCACCATTGATCGCGGCGCGCTCGAGGACACGGTCATCGAGGATGGCGTTAAGCTCGATAACCAGATCCAGGTTGCGCACAACGTGCGTATCGGTGCCCACAGCGCCCTGGCCGGTTGTGTCGGCATCGCCGGCAGCGCACATATTGGTCGCCATTGCATGATTGGCGGTGGGGTGGGCATTGCCGGCCATCTCGACATTACTGATCGCGTGCAGGTGACCGGCATGTCGCTGGTGACTAAATCGATCAGTACGCCCGGTGCCTATTCCTCGGGGCTGGCGGTCGAGCCGAACCGGCTCTGGAACCGGATCAGTGCGCGCCTGCGTCGCCTGGATGAGCTGTTCGAGCGCGTGGTGGCCCTGGAAAGAAAACTCCATCGAGACGATCACGAGAAATCGCCCCCTCCCGATCACAGGGTTTAAAAAAAGAATCCCATGGATATCCAGGACATTCTTGAATACCTGCCGCACCGTTACCCTTTTCTGCTGGTCGACCGGGTGCTGGCCATTGAGCCGGGCCTGTCGCTGACCGGCCTGAAGAACGTCAGCTACAACGAGCCGTTTTTCCCCGGTCATTTTCCACAGCGGCCGATCATGCCCGGTGTGCTGATCGTGGAAGCGCTGGCTCAGGCGACCGGAATCCTGGCCTTTAAGAGCGAGGGTGAGAAGCCCGATCATCGCTCGATGTATTACCTGGTGGGTGTGGACAACGCACGCTTCAAGCGGCCGGTGGTGCCGGGGGATCAACTGATCCTGGATGTACGCCTTGATCGGATCAGGCGCGGCATCGGCAAGTTCTTCGGCGAAGCCCGGGTGGATGGCCAACTGGTGGCTACCGCCGAACTGATGTGTGCTAAACGGGATATCGACCTGTGATTGATCCACGGGCAGTGGTGGATCCGGCGGCCTGCGTGGCCCCGGATGTGACGATCGGGCCATTCTCGATTATCGGCCCGGATGTGGAGATCGGTGCGGGTACCTGGATTGGTCCGCATGTGGTGATTCAGGGACCGACCCGCATCGGCCGCGATAACCGCATCTACCAGTTCTCATCGCTGGGCGAGATCCCGCAGGACAAGAAATACGGTGGCGAACCGACCCGGCTGGAGATCGGCGACCGTAACACCATTCGCGAATTCGTCACCATCAATCGCGGCACGGTGCAGGACGCGGGCTTGACCCGGCTCGGCGATGACAACTGGATCATGGCCTATGTCCACATCGCCCATGATTGCGTGGTCGGTAACCGGACCATCTTCGCCAATGGCGCGTCGCTGGCTGGGCATGTCCAGGTTGAGGATGATGTGGTGCTCGGTGGCTTTGCCCTGATCTATCAATTCACCCGGCTGGGCGTGCATAGCTTCTGCGGCTTTGCCTGCGGGGTGCATCACGATGTGCCGCCCTATGTCACCGTCGCCGGCTACCGCGCCGAGCCGCATGGCATCAATGCCGAGGGTCTGCGCCGGCGTGGTTTCAGCGATGAGGCGATCCAGGCCATCCGGCGCGCCTACAAGGTGCTGTATCGCGCCAATCTGCGTCTGGAAGAAGCGCTCGACAAGGTACGTGAGATGACCGCCGAATGCCCGCCGCTGCAGGTGCTGGTTGATTTCCTCGCCGCGCCGTCACGCAACGGCATCGTCCGCTAGCCGGGCAGCGTTTTCCCCCATGCACATCGCCCTGGTCGCTGGTGAGCTATCGGGCGATCTGCTCGGTGCCGACCTGATGGCGGCGTTGCGGGTGCGCTATCCCCAGGCGCGCTTCAGTGGTATCGGCGGGCCGGGGATGATCGCCCAGGGTCTGCACAGCCTGGTGCCGCTGGAACGGTTGGCGGTGATGGGTCTGGTCGAAGTGCTGCGACATCTGCCGGAGCTGCTGCGCATCCGCCGCCAGCTGATCGAGTATCTGCGCGCTGATCCACCGCAGGTTCTCATCGGCATCGACGCGCCGGATTTCAATCTGGGTGTGGAGCGCCGCCTGCGCGTCCACGGCATTCCCACCGTTCACTATGTCAGTCCCTCGGTGTGGGCGTGGCGACCGTGGCGGGTGCGCAAGATCGCCCGCGCCGTCGATCTGATGCTGACCCTGCTGCCCTTCGAAGCGGCGTTTTATCAGGAGCACGGTGTGCCGGTGTGCTACGTCGGCCATCCGCTGGCCGACACCATTCCTCTGCACAGCGATCCGCGCACGGCGCGCCGGCAACTGGATCCGGTCGTGCCGGATGATGCACCCATCGTTGCCCTGTTGCCAGGCAGCCGCAGTGGCGAAGTGAGCCGCTTGGCGCCCCTGTTTCTGGAAACCGCCTGCTGGCTGCAGGCACAACGGCCGGAGCTGCGTTTCCTGCTGCCGGCGGCGACACCCCGGATTTATGAACAACTGGCGGCACTGCAGGCCGCGCAGGCACCGTGCCTGTCGCTGACGCTGGTGCAGGGGCAGGCGCGCGCGATCATGGCGGCGGCCGATGTGGTGCTGCTGGCTTCGGGGACGGCGACACTGGAGGCGATGCTGCTGAAGCGGCCGATGGTCGTGGCCTATCGGGTAGCGCCGCTGACCGCGTGGCTGGCGCGCTGCCTGCTGCGCGTCAACCACTTTGCGCTGCCCAATCTGCTGGCCGGCAGCGCACGGGTGCCCGAGTTCATTCAGGATGCGGCGACGGTGGAGAATCTGGGGCCGGCTGTGTTGCGCTGGCTGGACGATGCATCGGCGGTCGCGCAACTGCAGACGCTGTTTGGCGAACTGCACCAGCAGTTGCGGCGCGGCGCCAGTGAGCGGGCTGCCGCCGCCATTGTGGAACTGCTCGAACGCCGCTGAGGCGAGTTTCTACCGATCAGCGGGCCAGCCGCGCCCCTGTTCATCAACGCGCACACGCAGTGATTGCGGATTTTCTCCATACAGTGCCGCGCGCGTCGTGTGCTGACCGGTGGCCATCAGGTCACGCTCGGCAATGCTCCAGCACTGCTCATCGCGAAAAATGAAAACGCCATACAGCCAGTGTTCGGACTCGTCAAATTCGGACAAACCAATGATGGCTCCGGTTTCGTGGTGAATCTCGGCCAGTTCGGGATTATTGGCCGCGACGCGCACGATTTCATAAAACTGGAAGCGGGCCGGGTCATGCGCCGGGCCGGTGGCGTCAGTGCTAATGGCGTGTTCGTCGGCGGGACATTCCGGGCGAAGGGTGATCTGCATGGCGATTTTTGCCGGGTATTTAAGGGATATGTGCCTCATTGTATGCCAGAGCGGCGGGCACTATCCTGTGCGTCCTCCTTTTCTTCCCTCGGCAGGTAAGCCGCTATGGCCGATTCTTTCCTGATCGCCGGTGTTGATGAAGTCGGCCGTGGCCCGCTGGCCGGTCCGGTGCTTGCCGCTGCGGTGATTCTCGACCCTGCGCACCCCATCGCCGGGCTGGCGGATTCCAAGGCGCTTAGCGCAGCGCGCCGCGAACGGCTGGCTGAGGACATCCGGGCGCATGCCTTGGCCTGGGCGCTGGGCCGCGCTGAAGTGGCCGAAATCGATCGCATCAACATTCTCCAGGCCTCGCTGCTGGCCATGCAGCGGGCCGTGGCACAATTGCGCATCCAGCCGGCCCAGGTGCTGGTGGATGGCAACCGCTGTCCAGTTCTGAACTACCCCTGCACGGCGATCGTGAAAGGCGATGCCACGGTACCGGCGATCAGTGCTGCATCAATTCTGGCCAAGGTGGCGCGCGACGCTGAATTATGCGCGCTGGACCTGCGCTATCCCGAATACGGCTTTGCCCAGCACAAGGGCTATCCGACCGCCGCCCATCGCGCCGCGCTGCAGCGTTTCGGTCCCTGCACCGAGCATCGCCATTCCTTCGCGCCGGTCGCCGCCGTGCTTGTCAACCGGAGCTAGAGCATGTCCGCGTCGTTCGTTCATCTGCGCCTGCACACCGAATATTCCCTGGTCGATGGCCTGATTCGCATCAAGGAACTGGTCAAGCGGGTTGCTGCTGCGGGCATGCCGGCGGTGGCAGTCACCGATGTCAGTAACCTGTTCGCGCTGATCAAGTTCTACAAGGCTGCGCTCGGCGCTGGCATCAAACCCATTGCCGGCGTCGAAGCCTGGGTGCGGCGCGCGGGCGGTGAGCCGGCGCGGCTGGTGCTGCTCTGCCAGGATCTGACCGGCTATCGCAATTTGACCCGGCTGGTCAGCCGCAGCTATCTGGAAGGCCAGCAGCAGGGTCAGCCGGTGCTAGATTACGCCTGGTTGCCCGGTCACACCGCCGGCCTGATTGCCCTGTCCGGTGGCCGTGACGGTGAGATTGGTCAGGCCCTGCTCAATGAGCACCGCGAGCAGGCCGAAGCCTGGCTGGATGACTGGCGACAACTGTTTCCGGACCGCTTCTATCTGGACGTGCAGCGCACCGGTCGGCCCCGGGAAGAAGATTACCTGGATGCGGTGATCGACCTGGCTGCGGCCACGGCCACGCCGGTGGTGGCTACTAACGAAGTCTGTTTCCTGCGCCGCGAGGATTTCGAAGCGCATGAGGCGCGGGTGTGCATTCATGACGGCGTGGTGCTCGACGACCCGCGCCGGCCGCGCCGCTACAGCGATCAGCAGTATCTGCGCGATCCGCAGGAGATGGCGGCACTGTTCGCCGATCTGCCCGAGGCACTGGAAAACAGTGTCGAAATTGCCCGCCGCTGCAACCTGCGTCTGGAACTGGGGCAGAACGTGCTGCCCGATTTTCCAGTACCGGCCGGGATGAGCACCGAGGCCTATTTCACCGCTCAGGCCCGCGCGGGTCTGGAGCAGCGCCTGCACCGGCTGTTCGATCCGCAGATGGCCGATTTCGCCACGCGCCGCCAGCCCTACGATGAGCGGCTGGAACTGGAACTGGGCGTCATCATCCAGATGGGCTTTCCCGGCTATTTCCTGATCGTTGCCGATTTCATTCAGTGGGCGCGCGCCCACGAGGTGCCGGTAGGGCCGGGACGCGGCTCCGGTGCCGGCTCGCTGGTCGCCTATGCCTTGGGCATCACCGATCTCGATCCGCTGGTCTATGAACTGCTGTTCGAGCGCTTCCTGAATCCCGAGCGGGTGTCGATGCCGGACTTCGATATCGACTTCTGCATGGAAGGGCGCGACCGGGTGATCGAATACGTCGCCCAGCGCTATGGTCGCGAGCGGGTGTCGCAGATTGCCACTCACGGCAGCATGGCCGCCAAGGCCGTGGTACGCGATGTCGGCCGGGTGCTGGGTCATCCTTATGGCTTCGTCGATCGTATCGCCAAGCTGATTCCCTTCGAGCTGGGCATTACCCTCGACAAGGCCCTGGAGCAGGAGGCGGAACTGCGCCGGCTGTATCAGGATGATGAGGATATCCGTACCCTGATCGATCTGGCCCGCGCCCTGGAGGGTCTGGCGCGCAATGTCGGCAAGCACGCTGGCGGTGTAGTGATCGCGCCTAGCAGCCTGACCGACTACTCGCCGCTGTATTGCGAGCCGGGCGATGCATCCGTGGTCACCCAGTTTGACAAGGACGATGTCGAGGCCGCCGGGCTGGTCAAGTTCGACTTTCTCGGCCTGCGCACCCTGACCATCATTGATTGGGCGCTGCGCACCGTGAACCGGCAGCGGGCAGGCGAGGGTGCGCCGCCACTGGATATCGCTGCTATCGCTTTGGACGACGCGCCCACCTTTGACCTGCTCAAGCGCTACCAGACCACGGCGGTGTTCCAGCTGGAATCCAGCGGCATGAAGGATCTGATCCGCCGCCTGCAGCCGGACTGCTTCGAGGATATGGTGGCGCTGGTGGCGCTGTTTCGACCCGGACCGCTGCAGTCGGGCATGGTCGATGATTTCATTGACCGCAAGCATGGCCGCGCCCGCATCGAATACCCGCATCCGGCGCTGGAAACCATTCTCCGCCCGACCTATGGCGTGATCCTCTATCAGGAACAGGTGATGCAGATTGCCCAGGTGCTGGCCGGCTACAGCCTGGGCGGCGCCGATCTGCTGCGCCGGGCGATGGGCAAGAAGAAGCCCGAGGAGATGGCCAAGCAGCGCGATACCTTCGTCAAGGGCGCCATTGAGCATCAGGTCGAGACCGAGGTCGCCGCGCATATCTTCGACCTGATGGAGAAGTTCGCCGGCTACGGGTTCAATCGCAGTCACAGTGCCGCCTACGCGCTGCTGTCCTATCAGACCGCCTGGCTGAAGGCGCATTATCCAGCAGCGTTCATGGCGGCGGTGCTGTCCTCGGACATGGACAAGACCGACAAGGTGGTGGTGTTCATCGAGGAATGCCGGCACATGCGGCTGCGGATTGCGTCGCCGGCGATTAACAGCTCCGAATACCACTTCACCGTGGGTGCGCAGGGTGAGATTCGCTACGGGCTGGGCGCGATCAAGGGCATCGGCGAGGGCGCGATCGAGGCCCTGGTGCAGGAACGCCAGCGTGGCGGACCGTATCGCGACCTGTTCGACCTGTGCCAGCGGGTGGAACTGCGTAAGCTCAACCGCCGTGTGCTGGAAGCACTGATCCGCTCGGGTGCTTTCGATGATCTGGGTGCGAACCGGGCAACCCTGGCGGCGCAGTTGCCCGAGGCGCTGCAACTGGCCGAGCAGCACTCGCGTAACGACGCCGCCGGTCAGAATGATCTGTTTGGTCTGGGGGCAAGTCTGGACAGGACGCCGGCGCGGCCGCTGCACATTGCCAAGCTGCCCGAGTGGGATGAGGATGAGCGCCTGCGCGGCGAGAAGGACACGCTAGGCGTGTATCTGAGCGGTCATCCGGTGCGGCGGGTCATGGCCGAACTGGAGGCGCTGCGCGTGACCCCGCTCAAGGGCTTGGCCGAGAGTGGCGGCGGGCGGCGTGGTCAGGAACGTGCGCTGCTGATAGCCGGGCTGGTGGTGAGCGTGCGTACCCGCAACGCTAATCGTGGTGGGCGGATGGCCTTCGTCACTCTGGACGATGACGGCGGCCGTATCGAAGTCCGCCTGTTCCCGGAAGTGTACGAGCGCGACCGCGCCCTGGTGGTCGAGGATACGATTGTGTTGATGCGGGGTGCGCTGGTCTGGGACGAGTTCAATCAGACTACGCGGGTTAATGTCGAACGGGTGCTGGATCTGGACGGGGCGCGTGCCGAGCAGGCCCGGCGCCTGTTGCTGCGGCTGGATGCAAGGCAATGCGCCGCCGGTGCAGTGCGGTCACTGGCGGAGCTGCTGACCGAGTATCGGGCTGGCGGTCGCTGCGCGGTCGAGCTTGAATATTGCGGTTCCGGGGCGCGGGTGGAACTGCTGTTGGGGCCAGGCTGGCAGGTGCGGCCTGGCGAGGCTCTGCTCAAGCGGCTGCGTGAGCTGCTGGGCGTGGATGCCGTGCAATTGCGCTATGAACAACAGGCGAGCGTGGATCGCAATAGTCTGGGTTGATCCACGAGCGCTTTTTTTGCCCGCGCAGCACGCCGCGCGCGCCGGCAGATCAGGCCGTCAGCGCCCGTCCTGCCGGGGAGTGCCATCAGGCATTTTCACTTGGGCGCGACTCCAAGATCGTACCGCATCTTGACGTAGGAACCGGGTGCATCCTCAAGGGGTTTCAGTGTGCCGTCGCCCGGCGCGCGTGCCGGAATCTGTGGGCCGGCATGCGGTTTGAGCCAGGCCAGCCAGTCCGGCCACCAGGAACCGTCCTGTTTAACCGCGTTACGAAACCAGTCCTCGGGATGCGGTGGCGTTTCGGGATAAGTCCAATAGCCGTACTTGTCGGAGGTCGCTGGATTGACGACACCGGCGATGTGTCCGGAGCCACTGAGCACGAAACGCACCGGCCCACCGACCAGTTGAGTGCCGGCATAGGTCGAGGCCCACGGTGCGATGTGATCTTCGTAGGCCGAGAGGAAATAGACCGGGGTCTGGATCTTGCGCAGGTCGATGGGCACGCCGGCCAGGGTGATGCCACCCGGTTCACGCAGCAGGTTCTTCTGGTACATATTGCGCACATAGAAGCTGTGCATGTCGCGCGGCATGCGCGTGGAATCGGAGTTCCAGTACAGCAGATCGAAGGGATAGGGATCCTTGCCCAGCAGGTAGTTGTTGACCACGAAATACCAGATCAGATCATTGGCGCGCAGCATGCTGA
>OFRV01000045.1_pt1 | contig 19253 bp, 12 predicted proteins | sample 1543231 | NCBI WGS metagenome assembly OFRV01 (sample SAMN05442499, study PRJEB24371) | freshwater metagenome | isolation source: Freshwater Lake | place: Canada: Niagara | collected 2013-08-21 | reverse complement strand
CAACAGATCAGCCTGCTCAAACGGTTCAGCCTGTTCAAACGGTTCAGCCCGTTCAAACAGTTCAGCCCGTTCAAACAGTTCAGCCCATTCCAACAGTTCAGCCCATTCCAACAGTTCAGCCTGTTCCAACCGTTCAGCCTGTTCAATCTGAACAAACAGTTCAGAAGTCCACTCTGGCCAGCATCCAGACCCTCGAACCACTGGCAGTTCCTGAAAAACTCCTGATTGGCACACGCAACAATGGCGAAGCGGTCTATTGGCATTACGGCCATAGCAAGCTCGATAATCGTCATATGCTGATCTTTGGCTCCTCGGGATCGGGCAAAACCTACAGCATTCAATGCCTGCTAGCGGAAATGGCCCGGCAGCGCTTGCGCTCCATCATCATCGACTATACCGATGGTTTCCTACCGCAACATATCGAACCGCTTTTCGGGCACGCTGCCCAGCCCAGCAACTATTTCGTAATCAGCGATCAATTGCCCCTCAATCCATTCCGGCGACAAAAATACATCCTCGATCCCTCGCAACCGCCCTTCGAGGAAAGACCTTTCGATGTCGCCACACGCATCGCCAGCATTTTCACATCAGTCTTCACCAGCATGGGCGATCAACAGCAATCAGCCCTGACCCGTGTTCTGGAAGCTGGAATCACCGACAACCCGCAATTCTCACTGGAAGACCTGCTGGCCGGTTTGCGCAACGAAAGCGCCTATGGCCAAACCCTGTCCAGCAAACTGGAACCGCTGATCAGGGCCAAACCCTTTCGCCAGAATACTGATTCAGCCTGGGACACCATCCTTAACTCACCTACGCATTGGGTGCATATCCTGCAACTCAAGGGAATGGCCAGAGAAATCCAGCGCCTGGTGATCGAATTCGCTTTATGGGATCTGTATGACCATGCCTGCAACACCGGCAGCAAGCATCAACCCATTCCTGTGGTGCTCGATGAAGTGCAGAATCTGGATCACCGCAGTGATTCGCCACTGGATAAAATGCTGCGCGAAGGGCGCAAGTTCGGCCTGTCGCTGATTCTAGCCACGCAAACCGCCAGCAAGTTCAGCCAGGAAGAGCGGGATCGCCTGTTCATGGCCGGTCATAAGCTCTTTTTCAAACCCGCCGACACCGAAATCGCCAGCTTCGCCCAACTGCTCAGTCAGTCCACCGGCCTGCCAAAAAATGAATGGAGCGAAAAGCTGTCACGCCTGGAAAAAGGTCAGTGCTGGTCACTGGGACAGGTGCTGACTTCCAGTGGCTCGCTGCAACAGAAACCGGTTCTAATCACGATAACGCCGCTTAAGGAACGCAATCTGCATAACAGCGCTACTCTGAACCCGGTGCAGCTCGCATGAGTCGTACAAAATCGCTTGCGCAAAAGACCATGGAACCACTGGCAGTTAAAGCCCTGCCTCTCAATGTGCCGCGCACCTTTCTCCCGGAACGGCGCCTGCTCACGCAACTGCTGCACTTCGCCGCTGCCAATGGCCAGGGTAATAAGCACGAGATCAGCGATGCCACCGGCATTCCGACCGGAGCACAGAGCGGCAAGGTAGAACCCATGCTCGACTATGCCCAGGGCATGGGCATGATCAGCGCCACAAACCAGCGCGGCCATTGGCAACTGGGCTTGACCACGCTGGGCACGGTCATCCTGCGCGAAGATCCCTTCCTCAGCGAGCCCCTGACAGCCTGGTTGCTGCATCTCATGCTGTGTCGCCGCACGGGCTTAAGCAGCCCGGCGCGCGGCATTGCCGATGCATGGTTTAGCCTGTTCGCCGACAGCGGCTTTCGCCTCGGCAATACCTTCACCCACGCCGATTATCTGGCGTTCCTGCGCGAACGGCATGGCGAAAAAAGCTATCTGCCCTCGGTATCCAGCATTGTCCTGCGCACCTATTTCGAGGAAGGCTGCCTGAACTGTTCAGCAAAAGCCCCGGCACCACTGGCTCTCGCCGACCCGTCATCCCGATATACGCCCAGATCCATTCAAAACCAGCGCATCATCCGTCAGGCCGCACCCGTCGAGACTGCATTCTTTCCCGCCTACAGCGCCTATTTCTGCCTGGTCTGGGATGAATTATTTGCCACCGCAACCCAATTGGCCCTGGATGAATTCTGCCAACACAGCCGCTTATTCACGCTTCTGAACTGGAATGAGCGCAGCGCCACCACCTGGCTGAACTGGATGAGCGATCATCGCTTGGTGCAACTGGATCGTCATACCGGAACCACCATGCTGCTGCGCTTGCGCGGCACGGAATCACTGCTGGAAGAGATTTACAGCGCATTGCTTTAAAAACAGACAAATAGGTACGGCTTCACTGCAAAGGATGTCATGGCGATGACAATGAAAATCGGTGATCTGGTTCGCTTCCATGAAGAGTATTTTTTCGAAGGCGCCGTGCAGTTGCGCTGGACTCAGGAACGCCCCGAACACTCACAACAGGCCGCACGGGCCTTTGTGTTTCACGGTCCGCACTATCACGGTGCCAGTGAGGCCCGCCAGGATGGCATCGAGGGTGGCTATCGTCTCAAGGACAGCGCCAGCCTGCTCAGGGATCTGCTCGATTCCATTCAGGACGGCCTGCGGGGCGAGGACCGCAACCCCTATTGGCTGGTGGTCGCCGGCTATGGCGCGGGCAAATCCCATCTGGCCCTGACCTGTGCCACCCTGCTCGATCAACCGGACGCCGCGATCGCCCAGGATATTATTCAAAATGTCGTGCGCGCCGATCAGGAGATTGGCCAGCAGCTGAGTACTGCAGTCGCCGCACTGCGTAAACCGGTTCTGGTCCTGAGTCTGGACGGCATGGCCGGCTTTCATCTTGGCAATGCCTTGAGTCAGGCCACCTTTGCCCAATTGCGCCGCCACGGGGTTGATACCGGCGCCATCCGCGCGCTTTCACCACGCTTTCAAACCGCTGAACAGTTCGTCGAGCGCAATTTCGACTTTCGCGCCAAGCACTTTGCCGAGCGTCTGCCCGGATTAACTGCAGCGGATATTACTGAACGCCTGCGCAATAACGATGAAGCGGTCTACAGTGCAGTCGATGCACTTTTTAACGAAGCCAATGGCGCACCCATTCCGGTTATCGGTCAGGAATCGGCCCAGGAACTGCTCAATACCCTGTGCGAGGTTTATTGCGGTCCCGGAGGTGATTTTTCCAGTGTTCTGATTCTGTTTGATGAGTTTGGGCGCTATCTGGAATATGCCGCCGAAAAGCCACAATTGGCCGGCGATGCCGCACTACAGCAACTCTTTCAGGGTGTGCAGGACAATGGCAACAAGGTCCGTTTCCTTGCCTTTATCCAGTATGAACTGAAAGCCTATCTGCAGCGCTTCAGCGGCGCCGATCTGCGTCAGTTGCAGCGCTATATCACCCGCTTCGATGCTGCGGAAAAGTGGTATCTCTCGACCAATCTGGAAACCCTCTTTGCCCATATGATCGGCAAGGAGCATCAGCTACTCGCCCAGCTTTGGAACCAAACCGACGCCGCACGCCAAGGCCAGTTGAGTTGGCAACGCATGCGCGACAGCCTGCCGGGTTTCAGTCGTTTTCCGGTCTGGAACGAAGCCGAACGTTTTGCACAGGTGATTGTCAAGGGCTGCTGGCCACTGCATCCATTGGCCACCTGGTTCCTCACCCGGCAACGCGATATTGTGCAATCGCGTTCCGCATTGACCTTCATCAAGGATGTCATTGAGCGGATCGCCGCTGAGGATGCGCTGAGCGAGGGACGCCTGCGCCAGGTCAGTGCCGCTGAATTAACGCTGCGCAGTCTATTGCCGGAAATGATCGCCGCCGAGCGTGAAACCGGGGCCACGGTCGCGGAAACCCTGCAAGCGTTGCTGGAAAAATTCCATACGCATCTGGATACCGCGCAGCGTCTGGTGCTGGCCGGCATTGCCGTTTTGGAAAAGACCCGGATTGGCCGGCAAACCCAGGATGCCATGCAGCATCTGCTGAGCGAGGCCACCGCGCTTAGCAGCGACGTTTTGCACACAGCACTGACGGCCTTAAGTCAGGATCTGGGCGCTGTGGAATGGAATGCCGATCTTGGCCATTATGAACTGATCGCCGATGCCTCGACGCGCGGTCAGTTTCAACAATGGCTGCGTACACGCCGCAGCGGTTTTGGCATTGACGCAGTGCGTGATTTATTCATTCGTCGTGGCGCCAAGGATAGCGAGCTCTCCGATATCGAAACTGATTTCGCCCAGAGTCGGGAGATTTCCAGTTCACCGCTGGAATGGCGCTTTGAGGCCAGCTTTGCCCATGCGCAGAGTATTGCATCTGCGATTCACACTGCTTTCCAGGAATGGCAAAAAGCCATTTCGCACAAGGAGTCCAAAGGCAAGCTGATATATCTGTATCTGCATCCTGATGACACCCTGGACCGCATCGAAGAACAGGTGCGCGCCGGCATGGCCGAGGAATTAGCGCGCAGCGGTTATGCACTGCTGCCGATCTGGGTGATTGCCCTGGTGGATCGACAGGGCATCATGGCTGAACATCTCAGCCGCCTGCACCTGTTTGAGGAACAGGCATCGGCTGAGGAGCGTGAGAAATTTCGCCGTTTCATCCCCGATGAATGCGCCCGCAGTCGCCAGGCTTTGCAGAATGCCGCCCAGAATTTAATCAGAGAGCGCATATATTGGGTTGCCGGTTGCCCGGATATCGCCGAGCAGCGCTTGAAAAGCTTTGGCAGTGCACTGTTCGCGCGCGTTTATCCGCAAACCCTGCCTTTTCCATTCGATGGCTTCAATGCACTCACGGGTAATGGGCCTGCTGACTGTGCCCAGTTGACGCGCAGCCTGATTGCCCAGCAGGTCGATGCGCAGTGGCTGCAGGCACAGCCCACCCGCTTGCGCGGTCGTGCCCAGAAGCTGCTGGCGACGAGCTGGAAAGCCCTGCAAGCCTCTGGAAAACTGAGCGAGCCGCAAGCACCCGCAGTGCGGGCACTGTACCAGTTGCTGCAGGAACGGCATCAACAGCACCCCAAAACCCCGCTGGCGCATACCTATCGCCGCCTGCTCGCGCCTCCGTATGGCATGCACAGTGCCGCAGCGGGCGTCATGCTGGGTCTGCTGATTGGACTGCAACAGCCACCGCGCCGCCTTGAACAGAATGACGACCTGATAGCGGCGGGTGATTGGCTGCATACGGCATTTCCGGCGCAAAGAGGACAACATGTTCTCAGTCTGGAGCTTCTGGAAAAAACCACGCTGTGCTTTTTGAGCGAGGACAGCGAACAGCGCTGGCGCACCTTTATGGCGGCATGGGAAACCGAAAGGAATTATCAGAAAAAGGTCAACATGGCCGATGAGGCCGAGCGGCGCCGTAAAAGCGATCCCCTACCCGAATCTCTGGAGGGCAACTATAAGTATCTGCTTGAGAATGCCCAGAAAATCCGCATGAAATTGCATCATGTCAAGGAGCAGATCAGTCGCTGGCAGGACGACATTGAAAGAGCGCAAAAAGACAATGCAGTCGGCCAGATGCTGAAAGCGGCTTCCGCCTTATGGCAACAGTTGCAGACAGTGCGCAGCGAATCCTGCTGGCCCGATGACTTTACGCGGGACTGCGAGAATCTTTTGCAGGCAGTGCGTCAGATGGTTTCCCAGCGCGCCACGGACTGGATTGAACATCAATATTGCAACACTGAATCCGATGCCAGTGCTTTTCGTCAGCGCATGGATAAAGCCATTGAAAGCTTGAAGCAGCTTGACCTGAAAAGCGAGGCGCAACGGTTGGAGGAAAGGACTCAGGCAATCATCTTCAATGCCAAAAAGCGTCAGCAGTTTCAGCACACTTTGGATGAAAGTGATGACTATCCACGCCAGCCGCAACCGACTGAATCAACCCCGGTGCGTGATTTGCGCGACGGCCTTAAAAAGGGCGATGATCTGCTTCAGGCGCTGCGCGAAGCAGCAGCGAAGAATACCATCATGCTTGATGAACTGAACACGCGCAGCAGGGCGATTGAACAGCGTCAATTGGCCTTGCACAACATGCTGAAGCAGCAGCGGCAGCAGTTGCAGAGCCTGTATACGCCACCGGTGCATTACGAGGGCGTGCGCGAAGCATTGGCCAGAGCGCAGCGCCTGCGCGGCCTGTTCGTCGGCACTGCTGATGCGAGCGAAGTTGCGGATCTGATTGTGCAACTGGAGCATATTCTGGAGGCGGTCGCGGCCTGGGACAGCGGTGCCGCTGTCAGCGTCGAGCGCCTGAGTGATCTGTTGCAACAGTCTCTTGAACAGCAGTCGCCGGCACTGGAACGCCTACTGGCCGAGCAGGGCATCGAACCGGTCTGGGCCATCCGCGCACTGCTTGCAACACTGATTGACGAGCGCATTGCTCAGGCCCGGCGGCGCTCGGCGGATTGGCTGCGGATTCGAGAGCCTGCATTGCGCCAGATCGACACGCTGGACCAGGCCGTTTGTCGCACGCTTGAGCAGGAATTGACCGCAGCGCCGGCTTATCTGGCGCAGGCGGATCGGGTGCAGGTTCAGCACTGGCTGGATGCGCTGCGCGCCCGGCGCATGCAGTTGGAGGAGCAGGCCCGGCAGGCGCGGATCACGGCCTGGATGCAGCGCCTGCCCGCGCTGGATCTGATCAAGCAGCTTGATGAAGATGCCATTGTGCAAGCCTTGCAGACCCTGCATCAGCCGCCGGATGCATTGCGCACCGGGGAACAGGCTACGCTAAAACCTATCACTGCGCATTTGACCGCGCGCCTTGATCAGCTCAGCATGGACGATATCATCCACCGCATCGAACGCTTGCCGGACACTCAGCAGCGGCAACTCCTGGCGCTGCTTTCCGCGCGGCTCGGCGTTCATGCCGACTAGCACCTGCAGCGGACTTGCATGCCGATCGATACTCTGAGCACTGCGCCCGGCAAACTCGTTGGCCCACGGCTTTATCTGCATATCACAGCGGCAACGGCGCTGGATGCGCGCTGGGCCGATGACTGGGCGCGTGCCGAGCGCCTGGCCGGGGTGCAGCGCGATCAGCACTATAACCTGATCCGCATGGATGCCGATGGCCGCCAGATTGCCCTGCTGCATTACCCGGACTTCTTCGATGAACCCTTTCCTACGCTCCGCGAAAGCTGGCTGGTTCATCTGGACAGCCCGCTTGTCAGCTATCGCAGTTATGCCGATTCGCTCAATCCGCCCATTCTGCATCGCAAGGAACTGCTGCTGGCGGCCGATCATCCGCGCCGCGCTGAATATGCCGCCCTGACCGCGACTGCCGAAACGCTCGGCCTGTTCGATCATCCCACCCGGATTGGCTATCAGCGGCAATGGCTGGCGCTGGTGCGGGAAAAGGGTTATCGCATTGCCGGCCATGCCCTGCTGCCGCTCGGCAATGAGGATGCGGAACATGCCGACACTGTAGACACCGCAGACACTGCGCTGCATGACGATTGGCAGGCGGCGCGGCATTTGACTGCCCTGGTGCGCGACAATTTTTCCGCGCCGATCCAAAGCCTGGCTCGTTATGGACTGCTGGATGGGCAGTTTTCCCTGTTCGATTACGGTTGCGGGCGCGGTGACGACCTGCGCGGCCTGCGTGAGCAGGGTCTAAACGCGGCCGGCTGGGATCCGTATTACGCGCCCGAACAGGCGCTGCAGGCAGCCGATATCGTCAATCTCGGCTTTGTCATCAATGTCATTGAGGACCGTGACGCGCGGCTGGAAGCCCTGACCCGCGCCTGGAGCCTGGCCGAGCGGCTGCTGGTGGTCGCGGTGATGCTGGCCAATCCTCACGATCCGCGCGGCCAGCCCTTCCGCGATGGCGTGCGCACCCAGCGCGGCACCTTTCAGAAATACTACACAGCGGCCGAGATTCAGGCTTTTCTGCACGCCACGCTTGATCAGGAGCCGATCCCGGTTGCGCCCGGTGTGCTGTATGTGTTCCGCGATGCCGATCTTGAACAGCGCTTCCTGCTGGATCGCTACCGCAGCCGGCGCAGTCCCCTGCGCACCGCCTTGCCCCGGCGCGAACGTCCGCCACGCACCCGCAGCAGCCCAACACCGCGCCCGCCGCGCGACCGTCTTGCCGAACGCTATGCTGCCTATCGGGAACCGCTGGAACAGCTATGGAACCAGTGCCTGCGCCTGGGCCGCTATCCCGACAGCAGCGAAGTCCACGCTGCCGCGCCTCTGCTGGCCGGTTTTGGCACGCTTGGCAAGGCGCTGCGCTTTGTGGAAAGCCGCCAGAATCCCGCCGATCTGGCCCGGGCGCGCGCGGCCCGCAGTGCGGATCTGGAGGTTTATTTCGCCCTGGCGCGCTTTGAACGCCGCCGCCCCTATACCCATCTGGATCCGGGCCTGCAGCGCGATATCAAGGCCTTTTTCGGTGATTACGCCAGCGCCCAGACCATCGCTCAGCAGCGTCTGTTCCAGATCGCCGACACTGCTGCATTGGCCGCCGCCTGTCAAACCGCCACCCAACAGGGCCTTGGCTGGCTGGAAGAAGGGCGATCGCTGCAAGTGCATGTCAGCCTGGTCGAACAGCTTCCGGCCCTGCTGCGGATTTATATCGGCTGCGCCACGGTGCTGTATGGCGATTACCGGAATGCCGATCTGGTGAAAATCCACCTCAATTCCGGCAAGGTCAGCCTGCTGCGTTTTGACGATTTCAGCCATCAACCGCTGCCACGCCTGCTTGAGCGGGTCAAAATCAAGCTGCGCGAGCAGCACATCGACCTGTTCCAGTATGGCGAGCGCTACGAACCGCCCTTCCTGTACCACAAGTCGCGCTATATCAACGAGGAATTCCCCCATTACCCGGAACAACTGGCTTTTGAAGCCGCGCTGGACGGTCTGGGGCTGTTCGATTTATCGGGTTATGGGCCGCTACCGGCGGTGCTGCGCGATACGCTGCATCGTCATCGCTGGTGTATGGATGGTTTCAGCCTGCGGCGCGCAAACACGCTTCCTGATCTGGATGAACCCTGTGGCGCGTATTTCAGCTATCGGCAGCTGATCGAGTGCGGTGCAACCCAGGCCCGTACCGGACTGGCCAATCGTCCACAACAGGCGGACAGTTACAGTGCCCTGCTGGATCTGGCGCTCCAGATTCTGGATCCGGTGATTGATTACTTCGGCATGATCCGCCTGACCTACGGTTTTTGTTCAGCGCCGCTGGCCCGACAGATTGCCAGACGCATTGATCCAAAGCGCGATCAACACGCGGCCCATGAATGCAATCGCCACGGGCAGCCCATCTGCACCCGGCTTGGCGCAGCGGTGGATTTCATCATCGAGGATGAAAACATGCGCGAGGTCGCACAGTGGATCGTGACGCATACGCCCTTTGATCGCTTGTATTTCTATGGCGATGATTTGCCGATTCATGTCAGCTTTGGACCCCAGCATGATCGACAGATCGTGTGGATGAAACCTGCCGCCAGTGGTCGCCTTGTGCCACGGGTCATGAGCCACAGCGACTTTTTAGCCAGGGCATGATATCGCCGCGCAAGGTCACGCTCAGCACTTCCGCTACCCGTTTGCCCGAATCAGGGTAAGCCAGCATCGCTGCTAGACATAATACCTATTTCTCCATTTCCAGCACTCTGCTAGCTTTCTCATAAAAGCACCCAAAGCCAAACTGATTGCAAAATCAGTGCGGAAAGTCACGGGTCTGAAAAAGACAGCCGGACTGCCGAAAGTGACCATCGTTATGGTCGCACGCGGCAGTCCGGTTTTTTATTTGAAAAACCTGGTCAATCAAGCCCGTTTTTATTCTCGTTCCCACGCTGGAGCGTGAACCACGCCACCAGGAAGCATGCCAATGAAAAATCCAGTTTCCAGATTAGAAATTACGGAAAAAATATGGCTATGCTTACTGTTGATTTGCATAATCAATATGCTTGTTTTTATAGGCAGGGTACTTTCTTCTGCGCCAGACCAGCAAGTTTTATATATTCCAGATGATGGCTTTTATTACTTGGTGCTCGCAAGAAATTTTGCAAGACTCTGGATGTGGACTTTTGACTCTGGTGTCAGTTTGACATCCGGATTTCATCCCATGCTGGCTTATTTACTGGCTATAATGCATTATTGCTTTAATCCAGGCAATCAGCTATTTATAACAGCAAGCATTTTGTTAACTGCCTTAATTACATTTGGCGCCTGCTTGCTTGCCTTAAAATCCTTTTCCAGTAATGGTAATTGGCAAATATTGGCGGCATCCGCCTTAGTTATATCGTCGCCAAATTTTACTTTTAATTCAGTTACGATCATGGAATGGCCTCTGGTCGTATTGTTTTCGGCACTCTATGCACGACAAATAGAGAAGATGGGCGCAGCCAACCAAGCCATCGCTGGCGCAGATCATCATACCATCAATGCGGTATCTTTATTTTTCATCGCATTTTCAGGAAGCCTATCGCGCACGGACTTTGGACTTATTCCGCTTGCGTTCTTCTTGGCCTCTTTTATCATTTACTTGCTCAACAGATTTGTTCAAGCAAAAAGAACCTTTCTACTTCCTCTTCTAAGCGGCTTAGCCGGATCGATTGTTGCAACTCTTCTTATTTTTCTACATAACTATATATTTTCAGGTAGCTATATCCAATATAGCGCAAAAATGAAATTGCTTTGGTCTCAAAATACCGGTCCCATGCTGGCACCCATTCAGAATCTCATCTGGTCAGTAGTACCCGGTTTTCCGGTATATGCTGGTTTTGGCCTACACCCGGTTCTTAAATTAACCGTGATATTGATTTTAATGGCTTTATCTTGCTGGATTCTGGTTTGGGCAGTTGGCATAAAGAGAATAAGGGAGATTCCATATTTAAACCAATACAGTGACGCGCGACTTGTGCTTTTTATCGGTAGTAATCTAGCGATACTTGGATATACAACCCTATACTACATGCATCCTGCCGCAATACAACCCTGGTATTCTGCCAACTTAATCATTCCCATAGTCATCGGGATTTCTGGAATTCTCATTGTGCTGGATTCAACGAAAATCAGGATACTCAGTCTTGCGATACTGAGCGGTCTTATCCTTCGAAACATAATGACTGTAGACACAATGAAGCCCCGATGGCCAAATCAATATGCACTATACCAAACGGGAATTTATCTATCAGAAAATATGCCCAACACGCGAATTGGCTCGTGGAATTCCGGCATCATTAATTTTTATCAGGGCGGCAAGGTAGTCAATCTTGATGGATTAGTTAACAATGATATCTATCAATACGCAACCACAGATTCATTGCCCTGTTATTTAATTAACAAAAGGATTATTTACCTGGCTGATCATGAAATACAGTTTGAACGTTATCTTGGTGGAATTGGCGGCAGCTTAATCCGCGAAAACATTACCCTCATTCATCGCTTTAATATGCAATTACCCCTACAGAACACTGCATTATACAAAGTCAATCTGGCAACACTGGCAGACCAAGCAAGATGCAACCAAATGGCAAAGTTAATACCGGATCAGCATGCTGGACTTTGAAGAATGCAGGGCCTAACGTTCTCGTGTCCCCGCTGGAGCGTGAACCATCGGACGCTTAAGCCCGTTCAAAATCAAGGTCTTTGACACGCAGCCGCATCATTTCCATCAGCCGCATCCCGGTTCCATATAGCAGACTGGCCATTCGTCATACGTGCGAAACCGGGTATCCAGTCGGCATTACAGCACATCGCTGGATTCCCGCCTGCGATAGGTGCCCCTTCGGCTTCGCTCAGGGAACGGCCACCCGTCCTAGATTCCCGCCTTCGCGGGAATGACGTCTAAATCAGATTCGTGGCAGCGTAAAAATTCCCTGGATTCCCGCATGCGCGGGAATGACGAAAACCTACTGAGAATTGGTATATATTCTCGTTCCCCCGCTAGAGCGTGGAACGCCTGCAAACCGCCCCCGCGACCCCAATCACCTCAAGGGATCGCGATGCTGGAGCGTGGGAGCCAGACTTAAAAGCGCAAATTTTTGCGCAGTTTGCTGGAACGAATTGTTAGCGGTTACCACCATACGTTCTCGTTACCACGCTCTAGCGGGTTGATCGTTCCTACGCTCCGGCGCGCAGTGGATCGTGGCTAATACACCCTTTGATCGCTTGTATTTCTATAGCGACAATTTGCCGATTCATGTCAGCTTTGGACCCCATCACGATCGACAGATCGTGTGGATGAAACCTGCCGCCAGTGGTCGCCTTGTGCCGCACATGATCGCACAGGAGGCATTTTAAGTGATCTTCTACCGCACAGGCATAGCCCGTCGGATATATCAGTACTGTGCGCGATGCTGCTACTTTTATCGAATTTCCATATCACAATACCTGCCACTATTAGGTAAAAACCAGTAATTCAAAAATCAAATCACTTATTTTATAAAGGGTTTATTTTGCTATTATTTCCCATACGAATTGCAGGCTTGATGAATCAAAGCCAAACCGGTCGAAAGGCCGGGACGGAAAGTCACGGGTCTAAACCAGACAGCCGGACTGCCGAAGTGACCATCGTCATGGTCGCAAGCGGCAGTCCGGTTTTTATTGAATTCGATCATTTCATCTATCCTGTTTGTATAGGAAGATTGACAAAATCACAATAATGATGAGTTATATTATTTGACATAAGAATGGATGCAAAACCATGTAAAAATATCCATACAGTCTTGGAGAAAAAACATGAAAAAATTGGGCACTTATTCACTGATTTCCAGCCTGATCTTAATCAGCTCATCACTGATTTTCAGCAATGCCCATGCCATTGATGGTGTGGTGTGCCAGGAACATACTCTGTCCATTTATCAGACGCTACCCGCTGGTAACACACAATGCAGAAGAGTTCTGCCAGCGACGCTGGAGCGCTCGTATACGCTTTGCGTGCCCTCAAAACTCACCATCGATCCCGAACCGGTTCCGCTGCTGCTCGCTTTCCATGGGGGCGGTGACAACGCTAATGCCACTGCTTTTCAAAACCGGACCCAGTGGGAAGTCAGCGGACTCAAGAACGAATTTATTGTCGCCTATCCTAACGGGTGTGGGACGGATACGCTTGAACCTGGAAAAGCAAGAGCGCTGATCTGCAATAGCGGCGGTTATAACAAGAGCTGGAACACACAAGGCAGCATACCGCGTGGCGTTCCAGAATTATGTGGCATTGATGACCGCAACTTCGTTGCACAGGTCATTCTTGATATCCAAAACCAATACCCGATCAAGCCAGACAGGATTTTTGCCGTTGGTCATTCCAAGGGCGCCATGATGGCGTATAGCCTGGCCTGCGATTTATCCAGCAACTTCGCGGCGATTGGCGTGACTGCGGCCACCCTAACCGATGCGACTTGTCTGCCCCAGAAACCGGTTTCGATCTTCCATGTCCACAATCTGCAAGACCCCGTGGTGCCCTTTGAGGGTGGAGGTATCGATAGCGATTTTTCATGGCCCTCCGCCCGGGAAGGTCTGCACTTCTGGGCTGATAAAAATGGCTGCGCCTTGACCATCGCTCAAGAGAATCCCAGCGCTCCATTGTGCACTAAGGCAAGCTGTCCCACTGGCGTACTGCTTGAGGTGTGTCTGATTGACGTAAGCGGTGATACCAGCAGCGGCGATGTTGCTGCTGCGCATCGCTATGATACTTACGATCAGGCATTCAGTGCCTTTAACTACAATAAGAAGAAAAATGTTTACAAAAATATCCGCGATGCATTCGCCGAGCGCTATCTGGAATAGCCACGCGCCGCTCTGGATTCAATGCACGCCAACAACGCTCTAAACCTGCAACCCTGGGGCACAGCTCCGGGGTTTAACGGTTTAACGCTTCTGGGCTCAATGAGATCTCCCGTGCAGGCCACAAGATGTTGTGGTGTGGAACTAGGGGCCAAAGTTATGGAAAGCTGAGAAGGTATAGCCCGGCGCTGCCACCGGGCCTGTTCGACAACGGTCGGGATGCGCCTTGCCAAGCCGGTGTACACTGATCGACGGCACTGGCTCCAATCGCAAACGTGGCTGCCAGCCGATTCCACCAGGCAAGAACGGCGCTTAACCGGTCCCCGACGCTAGCGGCCAAGTACGCGCCGTCCGCTATCCCTCCCCGACGTGAACACCGGGGTCTTGCGCGGAGAAATTTGATGAAAGGACGAGTATTGATTGTGGCGGGTTCGGATTCCGGCGGCGGCGCCGGCATTCAGGGCGATCTGAAAACGGTCACTGCACTCGGCGGCTACGCAGCGACCGCGATCACCGCGCTGACCGCGCAGAACACCTGCGGGGTGTTCGGTATCCTCGGTATCGAACCTGGGTTCATCGCCCAGCAAATGCGGGTGGTGCTGGAAGATATCGGCGCGGATTGCATCAAAACCGGCATGCTGCATAACGCGGCGGTGATCGAAACCGTGGTTGACACGCTGGACACTGCGGCGGCAGCTATTCCCTTGGTGGTTGATCCGGTGATGTATGCCAAGAGCGGCGACAGTCTGCTCGACCCGGCGGCGCGCGCAACCCTGATCCAGCGCCTGCTGCCGCGCGCCACGCTGATTACGCCCAATGTCCGTGAGGCAGCAGCGCTCAGCGGCCTGAGCATTCGCAGCCCGGACGATCTGGCAGCGGCAGCCCGGCAACTGCTGGAACTCGGTCCGGCGGCGGTGCTGGTCAAAGGCGGCCATTTGCCCGGCGCAACCGTCACCGACTGGCTGATCTGGCGCGATGGCGCCGAAGCCTTCAGCGCACCGCGTTCACCAAGCCGCAATACCCACGGCACCGGTTGCACGCTGGCCTCAGCCATTGCCACCGGTCTGGCGCAGGGGCTGGCCCTGAATGCAGCAGTCCAGCGGGCGCTGGCCTATGTCCAGGCAGCCATCCGCAGTGCACCAGACCTGGGGACGGGCTGCGGTCCCCTGAATCATGGCCATACGCTGCGGCCCGAGGGATAGGATCAGCGCCGATCCGGACTCTTCGACATTTTTGTCGAGGGCAACCGGATTTGTCGGCGCCAATTCCGGTGCAGCTCGCAAGTGCTTTGAAAATACGGTTGATTCAGGGCTGGCACGGGTTCTGCTATAGGGATCACAGGGCTTGCATCCCAGCGTGGACGCAATTCACTTATCCCTGATCCCGTGGAGCATTCCAAATGAAGCTGACCCGCACCCTGTTGACCGCCGCCCTGCTGACTGGCCTGACGCTTCCGGCCCTGGCCGACCATGGCACGAACGGCACCGATGACAGCACTGAAATCCGGGCATCGCTCACGCCGGCGACCGGCATCACCGGCTCCGGCAGGGCGGAATATGGGACCCGGACGGTGTATGCCCAGGGCAATGTTGCCGTGACCGCGCAGAAATTCCATATCGATGTCGCGCAGACCTATACCGCCGACCCGACCAGCACCGCGCCAAGCACGCTCACAGCCAAGATCACCACCAGCAGCGCTGTATATACCTGCACTCTGCCACTGGCCAGCATCAGCCAGAACCTGGGCCGCAGCGGCGGCAGGAAAGGCGGCACCAGCACCAGCACCAGTTCGGCCTGGGTGGCCAAATACGAACTCAGCCTCCTGAGCGCCGACAGCGCGACCGCATATGCCGAACAGAGCGGCGCCTACTGCACCAGCACTGCATCGACCTGGGTCGTGCCCGAAGTCGCCAGCGGTGATGGCACACTCAGCATCAGCAGCAGCACGGCCACCCTGTTCAGCGGCAGTTTCTAAAGCCATCTGGCGCCTGAACCCTGGATCGGTTCACGGCGCCCCGCCCGTACCGCCCTTCAGGCCATGCTTGGCCAGCTTATAGCGCAGCACCCGCTCGCTGATGCCTAAAGCCTCAGCGGCGCGGGTCTGCACCCCGCCCGCCTGTTCCAATGCCGCACGCAGCAATTCACGCTCCACCGTATCCAGCCGCTCCTGCAAGGGCCCAGTCCCGGCATCGATTTCAACCTGACGCAATTCCACCGGCAGATCCAGCGGTCGCAGAATATTGCTGCGCGCCAGGGTCAGGCTGCGCTGCATGACATGCTCCAGCTCGCGGACATTCCCCGGCCAGGCGTACTTGATCAGCGCATCCAGGGTTTCCGGTGCCAGGCGGGTCGGTCGGCGCGCATAGCGCTCAACGAAGGCATCCACCAGCGCCGGGATATCTTCGCGACGCTGGCGCAAGGGCGGCACTTCAATCTCGAACACGTTCAGGCGGAAAAACAGATCCTCGCGGAATGCGCCCACCTCGACCAGCCGGCGCAGATCACGATGGGTCGCGGTCACCACCCGCGCGTCGATCGCAACATCCTGCTCGCCGCCAACCCGGTTGATTCGCTTCTCCTGCAGCGCCCGCAACAGCTTGGCCTGCAAGGGCAATGGCAGTTCGCCGACCTCATCAAGAAACAGCGTGCCACCCTGGGCCAGCTCGAAGCGGCCGCGCCGTTGCCGGGCCGCACCGGTAAATGCGCCACGCTCATGGCCAAACAATTCACTCTCAAACAGCGCCTCGGGAATCGCCGCGCAATTGACCTCGACAAAGGGCGCCGCATGGCGCGGACTGAGCCGGTGCAGCAGGCGCGCAATCAATTCCTTGCCGGTACCGGTCTCGCCGCGAATCAGCACGCTCCACGGGGTCTCCGCCATCCGCCGCACCAGCGAGAACACCTCGCGCATCGCTGGACTGTCACCGATCACGCCCGGCGGCGCCGCATCCGGCAGCGCTTCCTGACGCAACTCGGCAACATCCTCAGCCACCGCCAGGGCCTGTTCCACGCCCTGAATCTTCTCCAGCAAGCCCAGCAGATCGACCGGCTTTTCCAGAACATCATCCGCGCCCAATTGCATCACCCGCACCGCCATATCCACCGCACCATGGGCGGTGATCATGATCGCCCGCGCCAGGGGATTGAGTGCTTTCATCTCCGCCAGGATCTGATCACCGTTCAGTCCCGGCATGCGCTGATCAAGCAGCACCAGTTGCACCGGCTCGCGCCGAAACAGCCGCAGCGCCTCCGCGCCATCGCCGGCACTCAGCACCGCATAGCCCTGCTTTTCCAGAAAGCCCTGCAACACTTCGCGCTGCAAAGAATCGTCATCGGCAATCAGAATCCTCACGGCTCATCCTTTGCGGCTTGCGCCAGACCCTGGCGCGGCAGAAACAGGCGCAATTCCAGTTCGCCCGGGCGCGGCGTCGCCACCGTCAGATGGCCCTTGTGAGCGGCGAGAATGCGGCGGGAAATGGCCAGACCCAGCCCGGTGCCGGCCGGTTTGGTGGTAAACCACGGCTCCAGAATGCGCGGCGCCTGGTCCGGCGGCAGCGTAAAACCGGGATTGCTCAGCGTCAGTTCCAGTCCATCAGCGCGCGCATTCAGGCGAATCTGCAGCCAGCCACCCTGCGGCTGTGCCTCCAGGGCATTGCGCAGCAGATTATCCAGCACCTGGCGCAGCAAATCGGGATCGCCGGGAACCAGGTCGGCGGCATGCACCGGCACGGCCTGCTGGAGCTGAATACCGGCCGCCCGCAGCGATCCGGCATACAAGGCCAGTTGCTCGGTCACCAACACGCCCAGCGCTACCGGCTCCTGCCGGGGCCGATAGGGTCGCGCATAATCGAGCAGACCCGTAACACTGCGATTGCTGCGCGCAACCGCTTCCCGCATCACCGCCACCAGCCGGCGGTGTTCATCGTCCAGGGCATCGGCTTCGATCTGCAAACGCTGTAAACCCATGGCCATGGCATTCAGGGGATTGCGCAGTTCATGGGCAATGGCCGCTGCCGCCTGGCCGAGCGCCGCTTCTTCGCGCTGTTGCGACAGGCGCTGTTCATAGGCGCGCAACTGCTGCAGATGGCCACGCTGATAGCGATACAGCAGGCCCGCGCTCAGGGTGCCAATCAGCACGAGCAGCGCGGCAAAGCCGGCAAATTGCCGCCAAAGCCGCGCTTCAGTGCGCGCCAGCGGTCCGGCATCCAGATCAACGCGCAGTTCAGCGCCGGCCAGCGGGGTGCGGGTTTCCACCTGCCGGCTGCCATCGGCCAGACGACGAATCGCCACCACGGGCAGAGTCGGCGCGGACAGGCGCACCGCATCCGCGCTCAGGGTGCCGTTCAGCGCCACCCCCACCACGCCGGGCAGCGCGGCAATCGCCCGCAAGGCGCGCGGCAGGCCAATGGCATCGCGCAATTCCTCAATGGCGCGACTGTCCAGCGCCACCAGCACGCAGCCCGGACGGCCCTGACGCGGCGCGGTAAAGACCAGGACATGGCGATCGGGCAAAGACAACAATTGGCCTGGGCGCTGGCAATCGAGCGCTGGGCCCGCATCCCAGGCCGGCGGTCCCTGACGGATGCCTTCAGGACCGATGATACGGATTGCCGCCAGACCGGCCTCGGCAGCGAACGCGGTCAGTTCCTGCTCACGAAATGCTTCGATCCGATCCAGGTAATCGACAAAGCGGGCGGAATTGCCGAGGACATCGATCAGCATGGCATCGGTCACCTCGTGGCCGAGCACCGCGCCCCGGGCATGCAGGCTCACGGCATCGGCCAGCAGACGCGCATGGCCGGTGGCCTCTTCCAGAAAGGTCTGCTGCGCCTGACGGGTCTGAAACGAAAACCACACCAGCACCAGCACACCCAGCGCCCCGAACACCAGCAGATTGCCCAACCACAGGCGGGGCGATTGGGTATCAGCGGCCACCGCCACCACCACCACCATGACCACCACTACCGCCACCGTGACCACTACCGCCACCGTGACCACCACCGCGCCCACTGCCAGCACCACTGGCACCGTCACCGCTACCCGCGCCACGGCTCAGCCGCGCCCGCACCCCGGTCAGGTCGTTGTTCTGGTCCAGGGGTTCCGGCAGCACACGCACGCCAGAGACCTCACCGCTGGCCGTTAGCCAGAGCTGAACACGCGCACCGGGAAGCATGCTCGCCGCCACGCTGGCATCGCTCAAGCGGATTTTCCAGCGCCGCGCACCCCAATCGGCCTGATCATCCGCCGCCATCACGGTAATGCCATCGGTTTCCACTGCCTCCACCCGCGCCAGGATCGGCGTTTCCGCGCCGGCCTGGGCCAGCCAGCCGCCAAGCAGGGCGACCACCAGCAGGCGCCCGCGCCAGCCGCCCCGACACCGGGCATCAAGTCCATGTTCATACATGAGCAGTCGCCTTCGTTTCATAGGAATGAAAGCCCGGATTGAGCAAAAAGCATACCGCCTTGGAATCCGCGCCTTCCGATTACGCTGCCCGTTCCAGACGGGCAGCTTCATCGGATTTTTCGGCATCGGTTCGCGCTTCAT
>OFRV01000044.1_pt1 | contig 19278 bp, 16 predicted proteins | sample 1543231 | NCBI WGS metagenome assembly OFRV01 (sample SAMN05442499, study PRJEB24371) | freshwater metagenome | isolation source: Freshwater Lake | place: Canada: Niagara | collected 2013-08-21 | reverse complement strand
ATCAACCGGCAGACTTTGCTGCTGGTGACCGGCGCCATCGGCCTGACCGATGACGCCCCGGATTACGGCATCAGCATATCGCTGCCGATCCGTTTCTAGACCGTCGCCACCACGGCAGCAGCAGCGCCAGCCCGCCACCCAGCAACCACAGGGGGGCGGCTTCCGCGAGCCGCGGCACCGGCCCCGCGAAGGACAGCAAGGCACTGACCGGCATCGAAACCGGCGTATCGATGGCCTCCAGCACCCCGGTACCAAAACCGAGGAACAGTTCCGGCAGGTACAACGAATCGATGCTGACGCGGCTGAGAAACTCCGCCAGCCAGCGGGAATCGCTCTGCTCGCCCAGCTCCGTCATCAGGATGGGCGCAAAACCATTAAAACCCTGCGCCGCGTGCAAGCTGCCGTCCAGGACCACGGTCGGCGTATGCGCGGTCAGCACCAAATGATGGTCTCCATCGAACAGGCGCAGATCGCCACCGGAAAAATACCGCCGACCCTCCAGCGTGCCCAAATGCGCCAGTGGGTCAATCTCCAGGAATCCACCCAGCAGGGAATCCGCCAGTTCATCGGCATCGAATGTCCAGTCGCGCCCACCCCGGAGCATATCGAGCGGAATCGGATCAAAGGTCAGCAAGCCGCTGGAGGGATCCCAATGCACCTGCGGATCGCCAGCTGCGCCGGAGGCCCGGTGCCCGGCGGATTCTTCGACCTGTATCACCGCGCGGGGCGGCGCCTCGTAGGACTGCTCGGTGTGACTGCTGAACAGGATCAGCCCAAGCGGGGCAAATTCCCGATCAAAGGCATCCAGCAGCGGCACCGCTACGCGCAGCGGCTCCGCATCTGGCTGCAGCAGCAAGCGACCCGCAGCGGCGTTGAACTGCGTGGCAAACCAGTCACGGATCGCGTCACTCCCCGGCACATCGAACACCCGGACCGTGGGCAAGCCATTTTCCAGGTAGCCCAGAAAACCGACCTCGTCGTAGCGCACCGCGCCTGTCGCGCTGATCTGCACGGTCGTCAGCGTGTCGCGAACATAGGCCAGACTACTGGCCGGCGTGCCCTGCCAGCGCAGCGCATCGAAATCCCAATCCAGATGCAGAAACAGATCATCACTGCCCCGGGCAGGATCTGCGCGGAGCTGAATACCCAAGGCCATACCCTCGCTCATAGCGGTAGCGCGGCCAAACAGCGGCTCGGTAGCCCAAGCGGCAGCATGGGTGGCCTGGCTCATCGTGAACCGGGCCAGCATGCCACTCTCGTCGAGAGCGCCGCCAAGCCATGCCCCGGTGGCCATCCCGACCGTGATGCCCGCCCCGGCAGTCGCTGCATGCGCACTGACTCCATGCACTGCTGTCGGCACAAATCCCAAGCCGTCCTGCAATGAACGCACCGTAGTCGCAAATGTCACCGTACTCGTCGCCGATCCCGCCTGGGCAACTGCATAGGGATTGCCGATGAATTGAATACCCGCCGTTTCAGACAGTCCAACCGTCATATTTAAAACGCTTGCCGTTTCCACAGCAGGTACAAAAGACATTTGCGCAACAGCCGGATTCATAGCGATGCAAAACCAGACGATACCTAAGATTGGAAAACATGTTTTTTTCCATAAATACTGCTTTCCGTATTCAGCAAGCGCGCTCTTGAATCCCTGAATCAATTGCAAAGATTCACAATCGTCTTGAGCCTGGAACCGAATACAGTCATGGACACGTAACCTGCCACAGGTCAAATCCAGAAACGCTCCAGACTCCAGCAGCCGTAAACAGTCAAGCATCCATGAAGTCCAAGGCCAAACTGCCTGGAAAACCGCTGCATCATATAATCCCGCTCGCCCTATCCTGAATTGCATGGCGACCACCTCACAAGCGACATAAATCCTGGAATTCCATATCAGGAAATACCGTATTCATTTCCATGAATGGACTCTTGGAATCGATCACTAACAGAACTTATTTCCTGATTTTTCTATGCGCTTGATTCTTTTCGTTCATCTCTACATTGAACTTGCAAAGCCGGTACAACGACGCGCGGGAAATACCCAGAACCTTGGCCGCACGGGTCAGATTGCCATTAGCGTGCTGAATGGCAATGTGGATCGCATCATGCTCCGCTCTCTTGCGCGCCTCTTCAATAGTGACGACCTGTCTGGAATTACTGCGCCGATCCAGATCCAGATGTTTTGGAGCAATCAGCCGGTCATCGCAAAACAGCACCGCTCGCTCGACCCGGTTGATCAACTCGCGCACATTGCCAGGCCAGTTGTGCACGCGCATGACCCGCAAGGCTTCAATGCTGAAGTCCCTGGGTTTCGACTTGTTTTGCTCCCTGATAAATTTCTCTAGAAAACAATATGCTAGATCTATAATATCGTCTTCTCTTTCCCGAAGTGGTGGCATCTGTAGATGCAATGTGTTCAAGCGATAGTACAGATCCTCACGAAAAGTACCTTCGACCACCGCACGCTTCAAATCGCGATGGGTAGCGGCAATGACACGCACATTCAGACCAATACTTTCGGTACCTCCCAGGCGTTCGATGGTTTTCTCCTGGAGAAACCGCAGCAGAGCTATTTGTACATCCGGGGCAATATCGCCGATCTCATCAAGCAGAATTGTGCCTTCGTTTGCAGCTTCAATCTTGCCCATCTTGAAGCGGTTTGCGCCGGTAAAAGCACCTCGCTCATATCCAAAAAGTTCCGATTGAATCAGGCTGGCCGGTAATGCAGCACTGTTGACCGTAATCCATGGACCTTTCGCGCGTTGGGAAAATTGATGTAAGGCGCGCGCTGCCAGTTCCTTGCCTGTTCCACTTTCGCCGGTAATCAACACGGTTTTTTCAACCGGTGCCATTCTAATAATCTGTTGCCGGATATTCTTCATGGCAGTGGACTTGCCAATTAGAATGTAATTTTTTTCGATTGACGCATCGTAATTCCTGGCGATGGATCGTGCCAATTCACTCATACCATAGGCACGACAGAGAGCTGGCAATAATCGCGACCTGTCGATCGGCAACCGCTGATAATCATAAAAATGATTCACAATCGTTTCGCGAACCGCCGGATTGGATATAGCAATATCATCGGTCATGGCAATCCATTGCACATATTTTCCTAAACTGACCAACTCCTGGACACAGCGCAAAAAATCCGGTTGATAGCGGGTCATAAAAACAATACCCACCCGGTGATTATCGGTAAAAATAGCTTTCTTAGCACTATTGAGGTCGCTAACTTTGGTCACGTTCCAGTGATCAAGACCGATATTATCAACCAAACTTATACCGTCATAATCAGAAAAAAAAAGCAAAACATCTTTACGGTTCAATGTGGACATTGCAACCCCCTAATGACCGCCATTGTCAAAAAACCTAATCATTCACATGGTTTTTATCCAACCAAGCTAAGTAAAAACCTTAGCAGGCCTGAACCTTCGCCATGTGTTGATCGTCCATAATGATCCTAGTATGCATTTCTCTTGATTGTGCAGGTTATCGATCATTTTTATGTCTTATTTTTAAGATTTTTTGTGTCAATTTACTATGACGTTATACAAATATGGCACTTTTTACATTATTAATCAGCTCATTGATGGCATCTTGGTATACGAATTCATGCATCAATACCTCATCATGCATCAATACGAGCATCCATGATTGGAATATTGACACATCAAATTCCCAAATCAAAACGGCGCAATCTGGATTATTCATCCCATTTTCAGGGATAACCATGACTTCTATTCACAATAATCCTATCGCATAAAAAGGCGACACAACCAAGTACTAACAGTTTTTACTTAATCAAGCATTTTTATTAACCAAATGATTTTAAATAAAATTTAAAATCATATTCATTCATGCATACGCAATAAAGCATTTATTTTTACAAAATAGCTCCCGTTGATCAGAAACGCTGAAAAGGAGAGATACAGAGAAAAGCTGAACTGGCTAATGTATGTCTCACGCTGAAACACCCACCCAGCGCATGCCCAGCAAATCCTTCACCCTATAGAGCAGGCGCATGCCATAGCATTCATATCCGCCACGTAGACGCTGTGCATGCGTCCAGGGCAAACAGATGCTCACCGATGCTCTTAGGGCATCGGTCGGGGCGCAGCGAGCGCTACTTGCAATTCCAACCCAACAAAAAAGCGGCCTTACGGCCGCTTTTTTCCTCAGCGAAAACGCCTTATCAGGTCAATCGTTCGCACGCTGTTCCAGCATCGCCACCGCAGGCAGCACCTTGCCTTCCAGGAATTCCAGGAATGCACCGCCCGCCGTAGAGATGTAGGATACCTTGTCATAAATGTCATACTTCTGAATCGCGGCGATGGTATCGCCACCGCCGGCCAGCGTGAAGGCCTGGGTGTTGGCAATCGCCATGGCAACGGTCTTGGTACCCTCGCCGAACTGGTCGAATTCGAACACGCCAACCGGGCCGTTCCAGACCACGGTACCGGCCTTCATGATGATGTCGGCCAGTTCCTGGGCGCTCTGCGGGCCAATATCGAAGATCATGTCATCGTCGGCGACCGCGCCGGCCTCCTTCAGCACCGCCGGTTCCGCCGCGTCAAACTGCTTACCGCAGACCACGTCGACCGCGATCGGAATGGTCGCGCCGCGCGCGGTCATCTTCTCGATCAGCATCTGGGCGGTCGGCACCAGATCGTCCTCGCACAGCGACTTGCCGACGTTCTTGCCGGTGGCCTTCAGGAAGGTATTGGCGATACCGCCGCCTACCACCATCTGATCGACCTTCTCCGACAGGCTTTCCAGCACGGTCAGCTTGGTCGAGACCTTGGAGCCGCCGACGATCGCGACCAGCGGCCGGGCCGGCTTGGCCAGCGCCTTGGTCAGCGCATCCAGTTCCTCAGTCAGCAGGATGCCGGCGCAGGCCACCGGTGCAAACTTGGCGACACCATGGGTGGAAGCCTCGGCGCGATGCGCGGTACCAAAAGCGTCCATGACGAAGATATCGCACAACGCAGCGTACTTCTTGGCCGTGTCCTCGACGTTCTTCTTTTCACCCTTGTTGATGCGGCAGTTTTCCAGCAGCACCACTTCACCGGCGGCAACTTCAAAACCACCATTGACCCAATCACGGATCACCCGCACCGGCTTGCCCAGCTTGGAGGCCATCACATCGGCAACCGGCTGCAGCGAGTTTTCCTCGGAGAACTCGCCCTCGGTCGGCCGGCCCAGATGCGAAGTGACCATCACCTTGGCGCCGGCCTTCAGCGCGAACTCGATGGTCGGCATCGACGCAGTAATGCGTGCGTCGGAGGTGACCTTGCCGTTCTTGACCGGCACATTCAGGTCGGCGCGGATAAACACCCGCTTGCCGGCCAGGTCGAGATCGGTCATACGCTTAAAATTCATCTGGATCATCCTCTTTGCAAATAAAACCCCCGTCTACCTGCGACAGGCAGCGGGGGCATGGGATCTCAGTTCAACACGGGACCGCCACGATGTGGCGCGTGCTTATTTGGCGATGACGCGGACCATCTCCAGCACCTTGCAGGAGTAGCCCCACTCGTTGTCATACCAGGCCACGACCTTGACGAAGGTGTCATCCAGCGCGATGCCGGCTTCGGCGTCGAAGGTGGAAGTGCAGCTCTCACCACGGAAATCGGTGGCCACCACTTTCTCGTCGGTGTAGCCCAGCACGCCCTTCATGGCGCCTTCGGAGGCCGCCTTCATCGCCGCGCAGATTTCCTTGTAGGTCGCCGGCTTGTTCAGCTCGACGGTCAGATCGACCACCGATACATCCGAGGTGGGCACGCGGAAGGCCATGCCGGTCAGCTTCTTGTTCAGCTCGGGGATGACCACGCCGACAGCCTTGGCGGCGCCGGTGCTGGACGGAATGATGTTCTCCAGGATGCCACGGCCGCCGCGCCAGTCCTTGTTGGACGGGCCGTCAACGGTCTTCTGCGTCGCAGTGGCGGCGTGCACGGTGGTCATCAGGCCGCGCTTGATGCCCCAGGTGTCATTCAGGACCTTGGCAACCGGCGCGAGGCAGTTGGTGGTGCAGCTGGCGTTGGAGATGATGGTCTGGCCGGCGTAGGTCTTGTCATTGACGCCGAACACGAACATCGGGGTGTCATCCTTGCTCGGTGCGCTCTGGATGACTTTCTTGGCGCCGGCGGCGATGTGCTTCTGGCAGGTTTCCTTGGTCAGGAACAGGCCGGTGGACTCGACAACCACGTCGGCGCCGACTTCGTCCCACTTCAGCTCGGCGGGATCCTTGACCGCAGTCAGGCGGATCTTCTTGCCGTTGACGATCAGGGTATTGCCGTCAACCGCCACTTCACCCTGGAAACGGCCATGCACCGAGTCATACTTGAGCATGTAAGCCAGATAGTCAGGATCAAGCAGGTCGTTGATGCCGACGATTTCGATATCCGAGAAGTTCTTGATAGCAGCGCGAAACACCATCCGGCCAATACGGCCAAAGCCATTGATACCCACTCGAATCGCCATGTTTTCCTCCAGTTCAGTACGGTGTGAAGGGTCAAAAAGTGGGGTGGACCGGCACGGCCCACCCCTGTGCTACAGGCATTCTAAACTGTAGCCGGTTCTGGCAAAAAATCTGGGGCACACGGGCCTAGCCAGCGAGCAGCGCCGTTACGGCAGCCGCCACCCGTCCGACGTTAAACCCGAAATACTCAAAGATGACTTCCGGCGGGCCGGATTCACCGAAACGGTCGATACCGATCACCGTGCCCTGCATGCCGGCGTACTTGTACCAGGGCGCGGTCACTCCAGCTTCTACCACCACGCGCCGGGTCACCGCCGCTGGCAGCACCGCTTCGCGCCAAGCCGCGTCCTGGGCCTCGAACACGTCCACCGATGGCATCGACACCACGCGCACCCGCCGACCCTGGCCGTTGAGCTGGCGCGCCGCATCGACTGCCAGCGCCACTTCGGAACCGGTGGCAATGATGATCGCCTCCGGTGTGCCGTCGACATCCAGCAGCACATAGCCACCCCGGGCGATATCCCGTACCTGATCGGGCGTGCGGGTCTGATGCGGCAGCTTCTGCCGGGTCAGCACCAGACAGGTCGGTCCATCGTACCGCTCCAGGGCCGTTTTCCAGGCTACGGCGGTTTCCACGGCATCACAACTGCGCCACAGCGACAGTCCCGGCACTAGGCGCAGGCTGGCAACCTGCTCGATCGGCTGATGAGTCGGGCCATCGCCACCGACGCCGATCGAGTCGTGAGTGAGCACGAACACGCAGCGCAGATTCATCAGCGCGGCCATGCGCATGGCGTTGCGACCATAATCGGAGAACATCAGGAAGGTGCCGCCGAAGGGAATGAAACCGCCGTGCAGCGCCAGACCGTTCATGATGGCGTACATGGCGAATTCCCGGGCACCGTAGTAAATCAGGTTGCCGTCGGGACGGGCGCGGCTCAGCCCCTGGCAGCCCTGCCAGGGAATACCGTTGGATTCGGTCAGGTCCGCCGAGCCGCCAATCAGGCTCGGGAACGACGGTCCGTAGGCATTCAACGCTCGCTGCGAGGCAACGCGGGTCGCCAGTGCCTCGCCGCCGTCCTGAGTCGCCTGAATGAAAGACCAAGCTTGCGCTTGCCAGTCAGCCGGGAAGTGACCGCTCAGGCGCTGCCGCAATTCCGCCGCCAGCTCTGGATAGGCCGCCTGATAGGCGCTAAACAGCACATTCCAGCTCGCTTCCCAGTCGGCGCCCTTGGCGCGGGCATCGAAGGCGCGATAAATCTCTGGCGGAATCACGAACGGTTCGTAGGTCCAGCCTAGCGCTGCGCGAGTCGCGGCCACCTCAGCGGCACCCAGCGGCGCGCCATGTGACTTTTCGCTGCCCGCCTTGCCCGGTGAGCCCCAGGCGATGGTGGTCTTGCAGCAGATCAGGGTCGGCGCATCGCCGAAGGCGCGGGCTTGCTCGATAGCAGCGTGCACCGCTGCGGCATCATGGCCATCGACATCGGCAATGACATGCCAGCCAAAGGCGGTGAAGCAGCCCGGTATATCTTCGGTGAACCAGCCACTGACCGGACCGTCGATGGAAATGCCGTTATCGTCATACAGGCAGATCAGCTTGCCCAGCCCCAGAGTGCCGGCCAGCGATGCCGCCTCGTAGGAGACGCCTTCCATCAGGCAGCCATCGCCGAGGAACACATAGGTGTAATGGTCGATGATCGGGTAGCCGGGGCGGTTGTAGCGGGCCGCCAGGGCGCGCTCGGCAATCGCCATGCCGACGGCATTGGTAATACCCTGACCGAGCGGCCCGGTGGTGGTTTCCACGCCCGGGGTGTGCCCGTATTCGGGGTGACCGGGGGTTTTCGCACCGAGCTGGCGGAAGTTGCGCAGATCATCGATGCTCAGGTCATAGCCGCTCAGGTGCAGCAGGGAATACAGCAGCATCGAGGCATGGCCGTTGGACAGCACCAGACGGTCACGGTTGATCCAGTCGGGATTGCCGGGATTGTGGCGCAGAAAGTCGTTCCACAGGACTTCGGCAAAATCCGCCATCCCCATCGGGGCACCGGGGTGACCGGATTCCGCCCGTTGTACCGCGTCCATGCTCAGGGCGCGGATGGCGTTCGCCCGCTCCCGGCGCAACGGTGGGAAGGATTCCTGGCCCGCCGGGCCGGAAGTGACCGGTGCCCCGGTCATGGTGTCCACCAGGCAACGGGCGGGCAATTCGCTCGAGGGCATTAATTCTCTCTCCTACAATGCACAGCAGCTCAAAAAACAACCGGGAAATTTACCGGGCGAAGCGCGCGCCGGTCTCGCGGGCATACCGCAACCGACCACGCACGGCGCTTGCGTCACTCTTATGGGACGTTCACCGGAAAGCTTGCAAGGGATATCCAATCAGGGCTCCAGCTCCAACAGGGAGCTGTCTGGCCGAAAAATGGCCGCGATTATAGGGAAAATCCCGTTGAACGCCAATCCATAATCCATTGCACCCGCTGCCAGACTCCAGATCAGGCCTCAATCGCGGCGCAGGCTGTCGGAAATAGCCACCGGGGTCGGATAGCTCAGCACCAGGTAATAGGTTGAGGCAATGAAGGTCAGCAGCGTGGTCGCCTGCACCAGATAGGAGGCCTCGCGGCCAATCAACTGGTTCTGTTGAGCCAGCACCGCAATCAGCAGAGCAAATTCGCTGACCTGCCCCAGGCGTACCCCTACCTCCATGGCGATGCGCGGCCGCTCGCCGGCCCACTGCAGAAAGCCACGGAACACCCAGGGCTTGGCGACCAGCAGCAACACGCCCAGCACCAGCGTCGGCAGGAACACCGCACCCAGCATGCCGCGATCAAAGCCAGCGCCCAGCGAGAAGAAAAACAGCACCAGGAAAAAATCGCGCAACGGCTTCAGACTCTCGGCAATGTATAGGGCAATCGGGCTGGTCGCCAGTGCTACCCCGCCGATGAAGGCACCGATGGCATAGGACAGGCCGAGCAGCGCTGCCAGCTCAGAGATGCACAGACACCAGCCAATGGCGGTCAGGAAGATGTACTCGCGGATCTTATCGAAGCGCAGGATCAGCGGAATCAACACATAACGCGAACCGAGATAGGCAAAGCCGAGCAGGATGGGCAGGGTCACCACCAGTAAACTCAGACCCTGCAGGGTGGAACCGCGCCCGCCCAGACCTTCGAGCAATAGCAATACGGCGATCGCCAGCAGATCCTGCAGCAGCAGAATACTGATGATGATTTCGCCAGTATGCTGATGGTGCAGGGTCCGGGTTGGCAGCAGCTTCAGGCCGATGATGGTGCTGGAAAAGGTCACCGCCGTGCCGACCAGCAGGCATTCGCCGGGCGTGTAGCCAAACAGCCAAGCCACAGTGCTGCCGATCAGCGCGAACAGCAGCGAGGTGCCCAGGGTAATGGCCATGGCCTTGCGCAGCATCTGCAACAGGCGCTGCGGCGACAAGTCCAGACCGAGCAAAAACAGCAGGAACATGATGCCGATCTGCGCCATCTCTTCGATGGCCGAAGCGTTATTGATCCAGCCATACCCGTAAGGACCGATGAAAATACCCAGCACGATGTAGGCAATGGGCAAGGCTTGGCGCGCGTATAGCGCTACGGTCGCGAATACCGCCGCGCCGGTGAAAATCAGGAACAGGGAAAAAATAAGCGGGTTCTGGGCATCATGCATAACAGGGTCCGCAGCAGTCCAGAATGCGCGGCGTCCGGACGGGCGCAGCAGCATTTCTTGGCCAAGCATGCCACGATCCACACCCGAGCCGCTAGGCACCATTCCCCCGCGGCGCGGCAACCGTGCCATAATTCGCCATCCTGCCGCCTGCCATGCACGATGATCTTGCCCGACCGCTCCTCCCTTGCCCTGCAACCCGCGCCCCACTGGCGGCTGTACGCCACGCGCCATGCGTGCGGCCTACCGACGGAACTGGTGTCCTGGCTACTCGATACCGGCTCGCTGACCCGACGCCTGCGCCAGGACTGTCCCGGATGCTTTCAGGTGCGCGTGCTCTGGCAGGGCTGGAGCCGGCCCAGCCGCGATGAGGCGCAAACCTTGCAGCTTCGGCCCCATGCCCGGGTCTGGACGCGCGAGGTGCAATTACTCTGCGGCGGCCAGGCACGGGTCTTTGCCCGGACCCTGGTACCGGCTGCTACCCTGCGCGGTCGCGGGCGGCATCTCACCCGGCTGGGCAGCCGACCGCTCGGCGAGGTGCTCTTCACCGATCCCGGCGTGAACCGCGGCCCGCTGCGGATCGCCCGCCTCAGCGCCGGCCAAGCACTGTACCAGCGCGCCTGCGCCGGCCTGACCACCGTCCCCGACCGGCTCTGGGGGCGGCGTTCCATTTTTCGCATCGACGGTTGCCCGCTGCTGGTCTGCGAGATCTTTCTGCCCGTGCCAGCCCCGAGCACCGCTGCCGTCGACCGCCTCGGGGTTCCCGATGATGAACATCGACCGCTTTGAAAATCGCCTGGGTGAATACGCCCTGCTGATGCGCCTGCACCGGCCCATCGGCATCTACCTGCTGCTCTGGCCAACGCTGTGGGCGCTGTGGCTAGCCGGCCAGGGTCAACCGCCGCGCGGCGTGGTGCTGGTCTTTGTGCTCGGCGTGGTGCTGATGCGCTCGGCTGGCTGCGTCATCAACGACATCGCCGACCGCAAGTTCGACCCGCATGTCACGCGCACCCGCGACCGGCCGCTGGCGGCAGGCCGGGTCAGCCTGAGCGAGGCGATCGCCCTGCTGCTGACCTTGTGCCTGCTCGCCTTCGCGCTGGCGCTGACTCAGAACATGCTGACTATTCAGCTGGCCTTTGCCGGGCTGGCTCTGGCGCTGAGCTATCCGTTCATGAAGCGCTTTCACTCACTGCCACAGGTGCATCTTGGCGCGGCCTTTGGCTGGGCAATTCCGATGGCCTATGCGGCGGTGACCGGTGAGCTGCCGGCGCTGGCCTGGCTGCTGTTCCTGAGCAATGTGCTCTGGTCGGTGATCTACGATACCCAATATGCCATGGTGGATCGCGAGGATGATCTGCGCATTGGCGTTAAGTCCACCGCTATCCTGTTTGGCAAACACGACCGGCGCATCATCGGCTATTTGCAGATCGCGCTGTTGGCAGTCTTGATTCTGATCGGACTGTTGGCAGGGCGCGGCGGCGCCTATTACCTGGGCCTGTTCGTGGCAGCCTGGTTCGCCCTTTATCAGCAGTATCTGATCCGCAACCGTGAGCCGGCGGCCTGCTTTCAAGCCTTTCTCAACAACAATGGTTTCGGCCTGACCGTGTTTTGCGGCCTGTTGCTCGACTTTCTGCCAGCGGGCGCGCCATGACCGGCACCGAGCTGGAACTGGTCACGCCCTATCTGCGGCTGGCGGCGCGCGCCTGGGGACCAGCAGATGGCCTGCCAGTGCTGGCGGTACATGGCTGGCTGGATAATGCCGCCAGCTTCGATGCCTTGGCACCATTGCTGCCGGGGCTGCGTCTGGTGGCGCTGGACCTGCCCGGCCATGGCCATTCCGCGCACCGGCCACCCGGCACGCATTATCACTTCGTCGATTTCGTACCCGACGTGGTCGCTGCCGCCGATGTACTGGGCTGGTCGCGCTTTGCCCTGCTCGGCCATTCCATGGGCGGCGGCATTGCCAGCTTTCTGGCTGCGGCGCTGCCGGAACGGGTCACGCATCTGGCGCTGATCGAGGGCCTTGGCCCGCCGACCAGCAATCCGGCCGACGGTCCCGATCACCTGGTCAAGGCCATGGCGCAGATGAACGCTCTGAAACACAAGCGGCTGCCGCTCTATGCCAGCGTCGAGGCGGCCATTCAGGCGCGCTGCGAAGCCGGCGGCCTGTCTTGGCAAGCAGCGGCCACCCTGGTTGAACGCGGACTGCAGGTGGTCGAGAGCGGTTTCCACTGGCGCAGCGATCCACGCCTGCGTTTCGTCTCGCCGCTCTACCTGAGCGAGCCGCAGATTCTCGCCTATATGGAACGGATTACTGCACCGGCTCTTTTGCTGTGCGGCGATGCCGGCTATCTGATCAGCCGCGCCTATATGCAGGAACGCTATGCGCGCATTGCCCGGCTGCGCGTCCACATTCTGCCCGGCGGTCACCACCCACATCTCGAAGACCCCGCACCCTGCGCACGGCTGCTGCAGGCTTTTTTCGCCGGCGCGCCCTGAAGACAGACCGCAATTCCCCCTGTCTCCAAAAATCGACATTGGCAGCCCATACAGTCACTGCCGCATAATATCCAGGGCGGCATCGCAACCGCTGAAAAAAGATTTTTTGCCTCATAGCTGATACTAAAAATAACTCCATGGCATCGGCAGCATTTGCCATCCGGGCTGGCCACAACACCCGATGTGCCGTCATCGCCCTGGCGCGCATCCGGGCATTGATAGAAGGACTTTCCCCATGCTGCTTTCTAGATCCAGTCTCAAGCTCAAGTTCTCACTGGTCTTCTTCCTGACCCTGTTTCTGGTGATCGTCGCCTTGCTCATCGGGGTGCAGTCGCTCAAAACCCGCCAGTTGCGCAATGAAGCCATGGCCGTAGCCGAACAGGTCGTAGCCTTCCGGGCCTGGGTCGCCAACACGGGCGTGATCTGGGTGGATCATCTAGCGCCTGAATTCCGCGACTATTTGAGCCGGCGCGCCAACGGCGATAAAACCCTGGAGTTCTTCTCCAAGAATCCGGCACTGGCCACCCGCGAACTGTCGGATATCGTCAGCAAGACCGCCACCCGCGCGACTTTCCGCGTCACCAGCGACGAATACCGCAACCCGGCCAACGCGCCCGATGCCTTCGAAACCAGCGCCATTCAGCTGTTCAAGGACACTAAGGACGCCAAGCAGGAATACCGTGAGGCCTTTGAGGGCGATCAATATCGCTATGCTCAGCCAATCTTCGTGCAGCAGTCCTGCCTGAAGTGTCACGGCGACCCCAAGGACGCGCCACCGGAGGTGATTGAAAAGTACGGCAGCCAGAAAGCCTTCGGCTACAAGGTCGGCGATGTGCGCGGCGTCATCAGCGTCAAACTGCCCGACATGGCCATGTTCGACGTGGTCAAGACCTTCCTCAACCCCTACACCATTGGCCTGATCCTGCTGGCGTTCCTGATCAATTTCGTCTATCTGCGCCAGATACTGATCACTCGTCTGGAACAGTTGGCCAAGACCACCGAGAGCATCGCCGCCGGTCAGCTTGATCTACCGCTGGAAGTTCGATCTGACAGTCACGACGAAGTCGATCACGTCACCCGCGCCGTCGATCTGCTCCGCAACAGTGTGGTTGTCGCGATGCGCCGGCTGCAGAAGAACCTGTCGCAACCCTGAAACCCAGCGCGGCGCGGGAGCATGTCCCTCACATCCCCGCCGCCGGCCCCATCCGAGACGCCCGCATGAGTCAAGAATTGCTTTCCCTGCCGGCCATCGTCGAATACCTGCGCACGCTCTGCGAGGCCCAGCGCACGGGCACCCTGTTCATCATGAACAATACCCACCTGCTTGCGCAGATCGGCCTCGACAACGGCGCCATCGTGTTTCTATTCTCCCAGGGCCGCCAAGGCATGAATGCCGTGCCGGTCATCGGCGCGATCGCCAGCGGTGAAATTTCCTTCAAGGAAGGCACGGTACCGTCGCTGCGCACCACGCTAGCGCCCACCACGGAGATTCTGCGCCAGCTTCAGGAAACCGTGCATAACGCCGCCATTGGCGATCCGCGCTCCAGCCTGAACCGGCCCTTGACGGACACCGCCAAGCTGGTGCTGGAAGAGACACTCAAGGAATTCATCGGCCCCATCGCCAGCCTGATCTGTGCCGATCACTTCAGCAAGATCGCCAACCTCGACGCGGTCATCGCCGCCATGGCCGAGGAAATTCCCAATCCAGCCGCCGCGACCCGTTTCCGTGCCCTGGCGCAACAGCGCCTCGGCTGAGCCGCCGGCCAGATGCACACTTAGAAGCACCGGCTGCTCACCGCGCCCGCAGGCACGGCATGGTGCGCAATTCTGGTAAAGTTACCCGTCACGATTCCATCCACCCTGGCGCGCCGCTGGGGTCTTCGTCCGAGGTGACCGACGCTCATGCGGAATTACTGGATTGCGCCTTCGATTCTGTCCGCCAACTTTGCCCGTCTCGGCGAGGAAGTCGATGCCGTACTGGCGGCGGGTGCCGATATCGTCCATTTCGACGTAATGGACAACCACTACGTACCCAACCTGACCGTGGGGCCGCTGGTCTGCGAAGCGCTGCGCCGCCATGGCGTTACCGCGCCGATCGACGTGCACCTGATGGTCAAGCCGGTGGACCGCATCATTCCTGACTTTGCCGCCGCCGGTGCTACCTACATCACCTTTCACCCGGAAGCCAGCGAGCATATCGACCGCAGCCTGCAACTGATCCGCGATCAGGGCTGCAAATCCGGGCTGGTGTTCAATCCCGCCACCCCGCTCGACAGCCTGCGCTATGTGATGGACAAGGTGGATATGGTGCTGCTGATGTCGGTCAACCCTGGTTTTGGTGGTCAGAGTTTCATCAGCGGCACACTGAAAAAGCTTAGCGAGGCGCGGCGCCTGATCGACGAGAGTGGCTATCCGATCCGGCTGGAAGTCGATGGCGGCGTCAAGACCGACAACATCCGCGCCATTGCCGCTGCGGGCGCCGATACCTTCGTCGCTGGCTCGGCGATCTTCAACACCCCTGATTACCGCGCCACCCTGGCCGCGATGCGTGCGCAACTGGCCCTGGTGGAGGACTAGACATGCTGTCCCAAGTCGATGCGCTCTTTTTCGATCTCGACGGCACCCTGGTGGACAGCGTCCCCGACCTGGCCGTAGCGATCAATCAGATGCTGGGCACGCTCGGCCTGCCCACGCGCAGTGAAGCCCAGGTGCGCACCTGGGTCGGCAATGGCATGGACAATCTGATCCGCCGCGCCTTGGTCGGTGACATGGACGCGAGCCAGGCCGATCCGGCCCTGTTCGCCCGCGCCCGGCCGCTGTACAAGGCCGCCTATGCCGCGCACCTGAGTGCCTACAGTTGTCTGTATCCGGGCGTGCGTGAAGGACTGGTGGCCTTGCGCGAAGCCGGTTTTGCCATGGCCTGCGTGACCAACAAAGCGGCTGAATTTGCCAATCCCCTGCTGGAGCGGCTGGACATCAGCCTATTTTTCGCCACCGTGGTCGGCGGCGAGTGCACAGCAAACCCCAAACCGGCGCCGGATGCGCTGTGGCTGTGTGCCGAGCGGCTCGGCGTGCCCATTGCCCGGGGCCTGATGATCGGTGACTCGCTCAACGATGTCGGTGCTGCCCGCAACGCCGGCTGCCCGGTGGTCTGCGTGCCCTATGGCTACAACCATGGCCACGACATCCGTGATGCCCGGCCGGACGCAGTGATCGATTCCATCGCCGCATTGCCCGCCCTGCTCGGCGCCGTCCACTAATGTTCATTCCTGCCCTGTGCGCGTCCGCCAGCACCACGCCGCCGCAGCGATGGCGGCGCTAGCCCGTCACCTATCCGTTTTGCTCCGTCCGTCCCTTTTGCTGCCCAAGGCTGTTGCATCCTATGAATCCGCACGACTTCCAACGCCTGGTTGAACAGGGTTTCAACCGCATTCCGGTGGCCCGCGAAGTGCTCGCCGACCTCGACACGCCGCTGAGCACCTACCTCAAACTCGCTGATGCGCCGTACAGCTATCTGCTCGAATCGGTGCAGGGCGGCGAGAAATGGGGCCGCTATTCGATCATTGGCCTGCCCTGCCGCAAGATCGTGCGGGTGCGCGGCACGCGCGTCAGCGTCGAGCACGCCGGCGAAATTGTCGAAGCGCTGGAGGTGGCCGATCCGCTGGCCTGGATCGAGGACTTTCAGCGCCGCTACCGGGTGCCGCCGCCGACGGCTGGCCTGCCGCGCTTTATCGGCGGACTGGTCGGCTATTTCGGCTACGACACCATCCGTTATATCGAACCCAAGCTGGCCCATTGCCCCAACCCCGATCCGCTGGATAACCCGGATATTCTGCTGCTGGTGTCTGAGGATGTGGTGGTATTCGACAACCTGGCCGGGCGGCTGTACCTGATCACCCTGGTTGATCCTGCGGTAGAGCGTGCGCTGGCCCGCGCCGAACAGCGCCTTGATGGCTGGGTGGACAAGCTGCGCGCCGGTCATTCGCTGTACAAGCCGCGCCAGCCTGCACCCGGCGACAGCGCGCCCAGCGAGTTCGTTTCCGGTTTCACTCAGGCCGGTTTCGAGCATGCCGTCGAGCGGATCAAGGATTACATCCTGGCCGGTGACTGCATGCAGGTAGTGCCCTCGCAGCGGCTGAGCGCGCCGTTTCGGGCCGCACCCCTGGATCTGTATCGGGCGCTGCGCGGCCTGAATCCCTCGCCCTACATGTACTTTTTCAATCTGGGCGATGTGCATATCGTCGGTTCCTCGCCGGAAATTCTGGCGCGGCTGGAAGAGGGTCTGCTCACCGTGCGGCCAATTGCCGGTACCCGGCAGCGCGGCGCCAGTGAAGAGCAGGATCGGGCGTTGGAACGCGAACTGCTGGCCGATCCCAAGGAGCTGGCCGAGCATCTGATGCTGATTGATCTGGGCCGCAATGATGTGGGTCGGGTCAGCGAGACCGGCAGCGTGCAACTGACCGAGAAGATGGTGGTTGAGCGTTATTCGCACGTCATGCACATCGTCTCCAATGTCACCGGACGGCTGCGGCCGGGACTGAGCGCGATTGATGCCCTGCGCGCCACCTTTCCAGCCGGCACGGTCAGCGGTGCGCCCAAGATTCGCGCCATGCAGATCATTGATGAACTGGAACCGGTCAAGCGCGGTATCTATGCCGGTGCGGTCGGCTATCTGTCCTGGTCGGGGAATATGGATACCGCAATTGCGATCCGTACTGCGGTGCTCAAGGATGGGATGCTGCATGTGCAGGCTGGCGCGGGCATTGTTGCCGATTCAGTGCCGGAGAAGGAGTGGGAAGAAACCATGAACAAGGGTCGCGCCCTGTTCCGGGCTGCGGCGCTGGCGGAACACGGGCTGGATACGCCGCGCACGGTGACCGCATAACGTCTCCAATAGCGCATCGGTTATCGGTTATCGGTTATCGGTTATCGGTTATCGGTTATCGGCAATACCCACTGCACAAGCGCCAGACCATGTTTGAACAAGCCTTCAAGAACATCGATGCTGACCTGCGCAACGAAGCGGGTTGCACCACCGAACTTGACTATACCGAGCAGACTTCCTGGCTCCTGTTCCTCAAGTATCTCGATGGGCTGGAGCAGGACAAGGCAATGGAGGCGGAACTGGAGGGCAGGACGTACACCTTCATCCTCGATGAAGCCTACCGCTGGTCATCGTGGGCCGCGCCCAAGGATAAAGATGGCAAACTCGACCACAACAAAGCGCAGACCGGCGATGATCTGCGCGAGTTCGTGGATCGCAAGCTGTTTCCCTACTTGCATGGATTCAAGCAACGGGCGTCTGGCCCGAACACCATCGAATACAAGATCGGTGAGATTTTCGGCGAGATCAAGAACAAGATTCAGAGCGGCTATACCCTGCGCGAGATCATCGATCACATCGACGAATTGCGCTTTCGTTCGCAGGCCGAGAAGCATGAGCTTTCGCATCTGTACGAAGCCAAGATCAAGAATATGGGCAACGCCGGGCGCAACGGCGGCGAGTATTACACGCCGCGTCCGCTGATTCGGGCGCTGGTGCAGGTGGTGCAGCCCAAAATCGGCGAACGCATCTATGATGGCGCTTGCGGGTCGGCGGGCTTTCTCTGCGAATCCTTCGATTACCTGCGCAGCCAGCCCGGACTGACTGCCGACAACCTCAAGACGCTGCAAGAACGCACCTTCTACGGCAAGGAGAAGAAGCCGCTGGCCTATGTGATCGGGATCATGAATATGATTCTGCACGGCATCGAAGCGCCGAATATCCTCCGCACCAATACGCTGACCGAGAACCTGGCCGACATTCAGGATAAGGATCGGATGGACGTGATCTTTTCTGCTGTACCAAACGGCGGCGGCGAGCGCAAGGAAGTGCAACAGAATTTCCCGATCCGCACCGGCGAAACGGCTTTTTTGTTCCTGCAACACTTCATCAAGATGCTCAAGGCCGGTGGCCGAGCAGCGATTGTGCTCAAAAACACTTTCCTGTCGAACACCGACAACGCCTCGGTTTCCTTACGCAAGCTGCTGCTGGAATCTTGCAATCTGCACACGATTCTCGACTGCCCCAGCGGCGTATATCAGTCTGGGGTCAAAAACGTAGTGCTGTTCTTCGAGAAGGGAACGCCGACCCTTCGACACGGCTCAGGACAGGCGCGCACGATCTGGTTTTATCAGCTTGATCCGGGCCGCAACCTGGGCAAGACCAACCCGCTCAATGATGCCGACCTGGCCGAGTTTGTCGAACTGCAAAAGACCAAGGCGGATACGGAGAAAAGCTGGAGTGTCGATGCCGCGACGATTGATACCGCGACCTATGACCTGTCGGTGAAGAACCCGAACGGCGGCGAGACAGTCATTCACCGCAGCCCGCAGGCCATCATGGACGAGATCGCCGCGCTGGATGCCGAGAGCGCGGAGGTACTGGCGAATATCAGGGCGCTGCTGTGAGAAACGCCGTCACCCGCTCATCGCTCCCTCTATCGTTCCCGCGTATGCGGGAACCCAGATCGAACTTGCCTGCCTGCGCCAAAACAAGATCGTCGTTCCAGTGCTTCGGCTTCGCTCAGCACAGGCGTATGCGGGAACCCAGATCGAACTTGCCTGCCTGCGCCAAAACAAGATCGTCG
>OFRV01000043.1_pt1 | contig 19400 bp, 16 predicted proteins | sample 1543231 | NCBI WGS metagenome assembly OFRV01 (sample SAMN05442499, study PRJEB24371) | freshwater metagenome | isolation source: Freshwater Lake | place: Canada: Niagara | collected 2013-08-21 | reverse complement strand
GTCCATCGCCGAACTGCGCGCCCTCACCGATAGGCCCTTCCTGGTCAATCTGCCTGCGGCATTGCCCGTCAATATCGATACGGCCCACGTCGCCCGTGCCCAGCAACTGCTGGCGCCCTATCGCGCCGAACTGGGCCTGCCCGAGCTGAGCGGATCGCCGCCGGAACCGCCGAGCCTGCTGGAACTGCTGGATGTGGTGCTGGAAGAACAGGTTGCGGCGGTCAGCTTCATCTTTGGTCTGCCTGACCGCGTCTGCCTGGACGTGTTGCGCGAGGCCGGCATCGTGGTGCTGGGCACTGCGACCCATCTGCTGGAAGCGATCGTGTTGGAGGAAAGCGGCGCGGTGGATTTCATCATTGCGCAGGGCGCTGAAGCCGGTGGTCTGCGCGCGACCTTCATTGGTCAACCCGAGCAGGGTCAGGTTGGCACCCTGACCCTGGTGCCGCTGCTGAGCAAGCATGTTGCTGTGCCGATCATTGCCGCTGGCGGCATCATGGATGGGCGCGGCATCGCAGCGGCACGGGTGCTCGGCGCGGCTGGCGTACAAATGGGTACGGCTTTCCTGGCCTGCCCGGAGAGCGGCGCCCATTCCGCCTACAAGGCGCTGCTGCGCCAGGGCAGCGAGATCGCGACTGTGATCAGCCGGGTGTTCACCGGGCGCGGTGGCCGGCTGCTGCGCAATCGTCTGGTGGATGAACTGCGCGCCTGCGAGCACGAATGGCCCGGATTCCCGCTGCAGCTCTGGCTGACCGCCGATCTGCGCCGCGTTGCCGCCGAACGTGGTCTGACCGATTTCATGCCGCTGTGGGCCGGGCAGGGCTGTCATCTGTGCGAGGAGCAGCCGGCAGCGGTTCTGCTGGAGCGCTGGATGGAACAGGCGACAGCGCTACTCGGCTAGCGCTCAGCCGGCCATCAGCAGCCGGTGCAGACGCGCCCAATCGAAAGCCGGTCCGGGATCGGTCTTGCGGCCCGGTGCGATGTCGGCATGGCCGGCGAGCCGTTCCGGTGTCAGTGTCGGATAGGCACTGCGCAGCGCCCGGATCACTGCGGCCAGTTGCGCATATTGCCGGTCGGTGTAGGGGGTTTCGTCGCTGCCTTCCAGTTCGATGCCGATGCTGAAATCGTTGCAGCGCTCGCGCCCCCCGTAATGGGAAACGCCGGCGTGCCAGGCGCGCTCGTGAAACGGCACATACTGCACCGGCTCACCGTCGCGGCGGATCAGCAGGTGCGCCGAAACCCGCAGTCCAGCGATGGTCTGAAAGTAGGGGTGTGCGCCCGGATCTAGGCGGTTGGTGAACAGGGCGTCGATCCACGGTCCGCCAAATTCGCCCGGCGGCAGGCTGATACCATGCACCACGATCAGATCGGCGGGCATGCCCGGTGGCCGCGCATCGCGGTTGGGTGAGGGCAGGTAGCGGACACCGGCCAGCAGCCCGCTGGCCGGGTCTATGCACGGTGCCATGGTCAAGAATCGACCTGTTCAAAGTGATAGTTCATCGCCGTGTGCGGCCGTTGCAGGAAAAAGCCCTGCACATAGTCGATACCGCAGGACCACAGCACCGGCATGGTGGTGGCATCCTCGATGCCGGTGACGATCACGGTCACGCCCAGCGTGGCCAGATGGCGGCTCAGCTCGGACAGCTGCTGCTGGCGATTCTTGTCCCTGGCCAGATCCTGGGTGAAGCTGCCGTCGAGCTTGACGTAGTTGGCGCGCAGGTGCTGGGCCAGGGCCCGGGAACGGGCATGACCGCTGAAACGGTCCAGCGACAGGCCACAGCCCATATCCTTGAAGCGCTGCAGCACCGGTAGCAATGCCTGGCGATGCACTTCGGCGGTGCTCTCGGTGAGCTCGAACACCAGACTGGAGGCCGGCACACCGGTTTTATGCAGGCCGCTTTGCAGCCAGTCGAGCAACTCCTCGTCCTGCAGAATGGTGGGCGAGATGTTGATGAACAGCACTGAGGCGCGGCCGTGCATCTGCCGTTCGCGCAGCAGGCGGATCGAATGGGCAATCACCCAGCGGTCCAGCACCATGCCGATACGGTGGCGGCGCACCAGGGTAAACACGGTCTCCGGCAACAGTTCCCAGCCTTCGCGGTTGCGCATGCGCAGCAGCACCTCGTAGCGCTCGGCGGCGTCGCCGCGCAGGCTGACGATCGGCTGGAACAGCAGGTTCATGCGCTGCTGCTGCACGGCCTCGCGAATCTCCTCGAGCAGATGCCGCTGGCGCGGGTTATCCGCTTCCAGATCGGCGCGCTGCCCATGATGGACATGGATTCGGGTGTCCTTGCTGTCGCGGGCCATGCTGCAGGCCAGATCCGCCTGCTGGATCAGGGTGGCGGCATCTGACATCGCCGTGCTGGCGATGCTGATCCCGATGCTGGTGCGCAGCACGGTCTCGCCAATGCTCAGCGCGTAGGGTGGTTTTTCCAGCGCGTTCTGCACGGTGTGCGCTACAGCCAGCAGGGTGTCCTGGCTATCAAAGCCCAGCAGCACGGTGAACACGGCATCGCCAAAGCGCGCCGCGACCGGTCCCTCACCAAGGGTAGCGCGCAGCCGGCGCGCCGCCTGTTCCAGCAAATCATCAGCGGCGGCGACATCGCTGTTCTCAATGGTGCGCAGATTATCCAGCGCCACCAGCATCACGGCGGTCGGCTGGGCATTGGCGGCGGTGGCAACCAGCGCCCGTTCCAGCTGGGTGAGGAAATAGGGGCGGTTGTACAGGCCGCTGACGGTATCACGATGGCTGATCTGGCTCAGCTTGCCGTGCAGGCTGCGTGCCTGACGCAGGCGCCGTGCGCTGGTCGCCAGCAGCAATTCAGGGTTGGGTGGGCGGCCAAGCAGCACTTCGCCACTCAGATCCGCCATGGCCAGATCCGGGCCAGGATCGCTGCGCGCCGACAGCAGAATCAGTGGCAGCTCGCGAAAACGCTCATGCTGGCGCAGCGCCTGAGCCAGTGCCAACCCGTCCACTTCCTTGAGATCCAGGCTCAGCAGCACCAGATTGGGCTGGAAGTTGGACAGGGCCTGCAGGATCAGCAGCGGCTGGGCCAGTACTTGAGTGACCATGCCGCGGCCTTCGAGCCAGCGGGCCAGTTCGCGGGCCACCGGCAGGCTGTCATCGATAATCAGCACCCGCTGTTCCAGAGGCCGGATCACCCGTTCATCCAGCGCATCGAGCAGCAGTGGCAGGTCCACCGGTTTGAGGAAATAGCCTGCGCCACCGGCCTTGACCGCTTCCAGCCGGGCGGTGATGTCGCCGCGATCGCCGAGGAATAGCAGCGGAACCTCTGCCGTCAGATGCTGGCGCACGGCATCAAGCTGGGCCAGCGTTGCCGGGCTGGAGGCGACATCGTCCAGGTCGATGATCAGGGCCACGGGCGCCGGATCGCGACCGTTCAGCGCAGCCTGCACCGCATTGAGACTGGCCAGTCGCTGCACCTGAAAGCCGCCGCGCTGCTCGATCTTGCGCGCCAGTTCGCGCTGCGTGTCGGGTGCGACCAGCCAGATGGTCTGCGTGACTGGCCCGGCCACCGGGTGCTCGGGCAAACGGGCACCGGTCTCCCAGCGCGAGAACAGCGGCCGGGTGAGGGCCTCGGTCGGACGGATCGTGCCGGCTTCGTGAGTGGGTATGGCCTCATCCAGGGTTGCTGCGGCTCGGCACAGGGCATCGACTACGGCAATCAGGCGTTCCCGGTCGGGACCTGCGGGGAGCGTGCCCTGTTCCAGGCAGGCGCTGATCTGCTGTTCGAGGCGTTCGGCCAGCACCGTGATGCGGCGACAGGCGGCATGTGGCCGCGCCAGGGTCAGAATGTCCTGGGTGGCGCGCAGCAGCAGAACAAAGAATTCACGGCTCCACTTCAGATAAACCAGCTTTTCGGCGAGATCTTCGATGCGCTGCAGCTTGCCGACGAGCGAGTCGGGCAGGGTCGGTTTCGATTCCATGGTGCATCTTTCCCGGTGGCGTGCTGACCGTGGTGGAGTGCGGCTCCGTAGTCGGGTCAAGTGGTCGGCAAATGTAATATTTTTAATAGTCCGGTATTTCGCGGTTGTCACCTGAAACCGATTGGTGGCAATCCAGCCTGCACCGCACCGGACCCTTGCCGCAGGGTCCGGAAACTGTGGGAATCATCTCCCGCGCAGCCTGGCCGGGGTGCCGGGCCAGGGGTTGCGGGGTTTACTGGGCGTCGAGGTGATAGGAAATGATGCGCTCGACTTCGTTCTTCGAGCCCATGATGACCGGGCAGCGCTGATGCAGGCCGCTCGGCTGCAGTTCCATGATGCGCTGCGTGCCGGTGGTGGCCAGGCCGCCGGCCTGTTCGACGATGAAGCCCATCGGGTTGGCTTCATACAGCAGGCGCAGCTTGCCTTCCTGGTTCTTGGAGCGAATCTTGCGGTCGATCGGATACAGGAACACGCCACCCCGACACAGCACCCGATGCACGTCGGCGATCATCGCCCCGGCCCAGCGCATGTTGAAGTCCTTCTTGCGCGGGCCTTCCTTGCCGGCCAGGCATTCGTCGATGTAGCGGCGCACCGGCGGATCCCAGAAGCGCATGTAGGAGGAGTTGATCGAGAATTCCTGGGTGTCCTCGGGAATCTGCATGTTGGGGTTGGTGAGGATGAATTCGCCGATGCGCTGGTCGAGGGTGAAGCCGTTAACCCCATGGCCGGTGGTCAGGACCATCATCGAGGACGGCCCATACAGGGCATAGCCGGCGCAGACCTGGCGCGCGCCCGGTTGCAGGAAATCATCCTCGGTCGGTTCGCCGCTCGCGCCCTCGGGCCGGCGCAGGATTGAGAAGATAGTGCCGACCGCGCCGTTGACGTCGGTGTTGCTGGAGCCATCGAGCGGATCGAACACCAGCAGGTACTTGCCACGCGGGTATTGCGTCGGCAGGTGATAAACGTCGTTCATCTCCTCGGAGGCCATGGCAGCGACGTGCCCGGCCCATTCATTGCGCTTGATGAACAGGTTGTTGGAGATGACGTCGAGCTTCTTCTGGGTTTCGCCCTGGATGTTTTCCGTGTCGGCGGTGCCGAGCACGCCCACCAGGCTGCCGTAGCGCACGGCACTGGCGATAGCCTTGCAGGCGATGACGATGTCATTGATTAACGAGGTGAAATCACCGGAAGCACCCTTGACGTGCCGCTGTTCTTCAATGATGAATTCAGTGATGGTGGTACCGATTGGCATGGTGCGTGTCCCTGGGTTGTGCGAAGCCGGTGCGGCCGGGCAGGCACACTGCCAGACCGCGTGAATGATTATACATTCTATGCAGTGGACCTACTGCACGCGGGGTTTTCCGTGATTTATGCCGCAGTGCGGCATGCGCTGCTACACTATGAAAATCGTGTGGCTATGCAAGCGGGTAATCCGCGAAGGAGGACGCCATGAAGGGGACATCAACGGTATTTTTCAACGCGCTGCAGCCTGGTGTCAGGCTGGCGGTCAAGGCACGGCAGGAGGGGGTCGCCCAGTGGGAAAGCCTGATGGCATTGCAGATGAACAGCCTGCGTGCCTATGTCGATCTTGGGCTGGCGCAATACCGGGTCGCGGCGCAGATCAGCAGCCCGCAGGATCTGTGTGAGGCGCTGGATAGTCAGATCGCCGTGTGCAGCTTTCTTAGTCATCGGCTGCTGGATGACAGCCGGGCGCTGCTGGAGTGGCAGCAGACCGCTCAAGCCCGTGGCTATGCCCTGTGGCGCGCCGGTCTGATCGCGCTGATTTTCCGGTATTGATCGCGAAGGCTTTATCGCTGGTGAGACAGTTTGACGCCCTGGCACTACACGCCGCTACTGAAATTAGCTATGCTGAAAAACTCCATTTCAGCTCAAAGTAAGCGTATTCATGACACGGGCCAGATTTCTGGTGGCGATTGCTCTATGGCTGGCGGCAACTGCTGTGCGTGCCGACTTTACCACCGGCGCAGCGGCGTTTGTCCGCGGCGATTATGCGCTGGCGCTGGCGCACTGGCAGGCGCTGGCGGTTCAGGGTCAGGCCGATGCCCAGTTCAACCTTGGGGTTCTGTATGACCAGGGTCTGGGCGTGACGCAGGATTATGCTCAGTCCGCCCGCTGGTATCAGCGTGCCGCCGAGCAGCAGCATGCCGGGGCGCAGTTCAATCTTGCCGAGCTCTACGCCAGCGGTCTGGGCGTGGTGCAGAGTCATGCCATGGCGGCCAGCCTGTATCGGCGCGCCGCGCTGGCCGGACTGGTCGAGGCGCAATTCAACCTCGGTGTGCTGTATGAGGATGGCCAGGGGGTGGTTCAGGATTTTGACGAGGCGGCCCACTGGTATCGGCGCGCTGCCGAGCAGGGCTACGCCCTGGCGCAGAATAATCTCGGCGTGCTGTATGCCAATGGTCGGGGGGTGCCGATGGACCGGGTGACGGCCTTTGCCTGGTACAGCGTCGCGGCGGCCCGCGACAATACTAAGGCGCTCCAGAACCGCGAGCAGCTCATCAAGTTGCTCAGTCCAGCGCAACGGGCGCAAGCTCAGCACCTGGCGACGGAATTCATCCGCGACTACGGCCCCCCCGTGCCGTAGCCGCTTGGAATCGGACCGGACCAGACTTGCACTTCAAGACAGCCAGAGCAGGAAGCCCTGCGGCGCATGGGTCAGGGCAACGCTGACGATATAGCCAAACACCAGCAGGGCGGCGATCCAGGCCGAAGCGCGCAGTGGCTTGTTCGGACCATAGTGCAAAGCGATGCTGCCGAGAATGATGTACACCACCAGCCCGAGCAGTTTGGCGGTCAGCCAGCTCTGCACGAAGGGATACTGATGCAGCGTCAGGGTCAGGCCGATGGCGCTGGCCAGCAGCACGGTATCTATCACATGCGGTACGATCCGCACCCAGCGCTGTTGCAGGCGCGGCGAATCGGCCAGCATCCACAGGCCGCGCAGCATGAACAGACTGAAGCTCAGGGCAACGGCGGTCAGGTGCAGGTGTTTGAGCGCGGGATACACGGTCGGGAATCTCCGGGAGCGGTGTTGGTTGTGCCGGGCGCGGCCATAGTCGAATTCAATGCAGCGAGACAGTCAGACCATCAAGAGCCGGAGGTGTGCGATGCCCATGCATGTTTGTAACGGTGCGACGCTGATGTGCAGTTTCGGGGTCGCGCCCAGCGTCCTGACCGTGCTGCCGCTCAACCGGACCCTGACCAGCAATATGCCGGCAGCCAACATCATGGATCATATCCCCATGGTCAACATCATGCCGTTTGGCATGTGCATTACGCCGAGCAATCCGGCGGTGGCGGCGGCGACAGCAGCGGCGATGGGTGTGCTGACGCCGATGCCCTGCGTGCCGGTCACGCCCGCGCCCTGGGTGGTCGGCTCGCCGACGGTGCTGCTTGGCAACATGCCGGCGCTGAATAATACCTCGACGCTGATGTGCACCTGGGGCGGGGTGATTACCGTGCTCCAGCCGGGGCAGTTCACCGAGCAGATTCCGTAGGCCGCCTTGGAGAAATCTTCTTCGATCAATCCTAATGGCTATACACCTGCCGACTTGGCACGGCGGGTTGGCGTAGCGCTCCACGGATCATCCGGCCAGGGATGCTTCGGATAGCGGCCCTTCAGCTCCCTTTTCACCTCGCCATAGGTCCGTTCCCAGAAACCGCGCAGATCCTGCGTGACCTGTATTGGCCGCTGCGCCGGCGACAGGAGATGCAGGGTCACCGCGATCCGCCCATCGGCAATGCGCGGTGTATCGGCCAGCCCGAACAGTTCCTGCAGCTTTACCGCCAGCACCGGCGGCTCGCCCGGGTGGTAGCGCAGGCGAATGCGCGAACCGCTGGGCACCTGCAGATGGGTCGGCGCGGCCATGTCCAATTGCGCCTGCTGGCGATAATCGAGCAGAGCGCGCAGTGCCGCGGCCAGATTCAGCCGCTGCACATGCTCGCGGCGGGTGATGCCGTCCAGCCACGGCTCCAGCCATTCATCCAGACACGCCGCCAGGCCCGCATCGGACAGATCCGGCCAGCCCTCATCGGGAAACCAGTGGCGCAGCGACAGCAGCCGTGCCTGCCATTCGCGCAGATCATTGGTCCACGGCAGGCAGTCCAGCCCCATGCGCCGCACGCCGTCCAGCATTGCCCGCCGCAGCACTGCCGGCGCTACCGTCCTGAGCGGCTGGCCCGCCAGTACCAGCGCCCCGAGCCGCTGCTCCTGGCGTGCGATCACCGCGCCCTGGCGCTCGTCCCAGTTCACCTCGGCCACCGTGCGCAGCCGCGCGCCGAGCTGCCGTTCCAGATCGACCGGATCGACCGGCGCCGCCAGCCAGATGCGCCCCTCGCTGGTCCCGGCGTCCAGATGCGCTACCGCCAGCCAGTCCCGATTGTGCAGCGGATCGCCGGGCAGCAGGCGCGCGCCGCGGCCATTGGCAAGCAGATAACGCTCGGCGCTGCCCTCGCGCCGCTGTGCAATCCGGTCGGGATAGGCCAGCGCCAACAACAGACCCACTGTATGCGCATCGACGACCGGAGTACGTTCGTCATCCGCACGCTTGAGCAGGGCCCGCCAGCGCCGCGCCATCTGTTCGACGCGCGCGCAGGCGACCGGATCAGCATTCCAGCGCAGTGCCCCATCGCGCCCGGCCCGCCGAACGCTGTGCAGCGCCTCCAGCCGTGCGCCCAGATCAGCGCCAAACCCATGCTCACCGCGCAGCAGATCGCGCTCTTCGAGCAGCGCGGCCAGATCAGCGGCCAGCGCGCCATGACCGAGTGCCGCGCCCTGCCGCAGCAGATGCGCCAGGCGTGGATGCACCGGCAGATCCGCCAGAGCTTGGCCGATGCCGGTGATCCGGCCCTGCCCGTCCAGCGCCTCCAGTTCCATCAGCAGCGCCCGCGCCTGGGCCAGTGCACCGGAGGGTGGCGGGTCCAGCCACGGCAGTGTGCTGGCATCGCTCACGCCCCACTGCGCCAGTTCCAGCGCCAGCGGCGCCAGATCCGCTTCGAGAATTTCCGCGCCCCGGCGCGGTCGCAAGCGCGCCTGAGTGGCTTCGCTCCACAGCCGGTAACAGACGCCCGGGCCGAGACGCCCGGCCCGCCCGGCGCGCTGCTCAGCGGCATCGGCGGAGATGCGCACCGTGTCCAGACGGGTCAGGCCGCTGCGCGGATCGAAGCGCGGTACCCGGCTCCAGCCGGCATCCACCACCACCTGCACGCCTTCGATGGTCAGACTGGTCTCGGCGATGCTGGTCGCCAGCACCACCTTGCGCCGGCCAGCGGAATCAGGACGCAGCGCCTGCTGCTGGGCTGCGCCGGGCAGGTCGCCATACAGCGGCAGGAGTGCCAGTCCGGCACAGGCCGGTTCCGCCTGCAGGCGGCGCAGGGTCTGGCGAATTTCACCGCTACCGGGCAGGAATACCAGCAGATCGCCGGCCTGCTCGGACAGCGCGCTCAGCACAACGCGCAGCACGGTATTGAGATCAAAACCCTCAGGATCACGGGGCAGGTAATGCCGGGTCACCGCATGGGCGCGGCCTGCGCTGGTGACGATGGGCGCATCACCGAGCAGGCGCGCAATCGCCGCGCCATCCAGAGTCGCCGACATCACCAGCAGGCGCAGTTCGGCGCGCAGGCCGCGCTGACTGTCCAGACACAGCGCCAGCGCTAGATCAGCCGGCAGGCTGCGCTCATGGAATTCGTCAAAGATCACCAGGCCAACGCCTTCCAGCGCCGGATCGCGTTGCAGACGGCGGGTCAAAATACCCTCGGTGAGCACTTCGATACGCGTCTGGCGCGACACCCGGCTTTCAAACCGGATGCGATAGCCGACCGTGGCACCGGGACGTTCACCGCACAGTTCGGCCATGCGCGTCGCCGCGGCCCGGGCTGCCAGCCGACGCGGTTCCAGCATCAAAATCGACTGGCCAGCCAGCCATGGCTCATCAAGCAGCGCCAGCGGTACCCCCGTGGTTTTGCCGGCGCCGGGCGGTGCCTGCAGCACCAGAGCAGTGGACTGGCGCAGCGCGGCGCAAATCGCCGGCAGCACTTCGGCAATCGGCAGGTCGGTGAGGGCATCGGGCAGGAGGACGGACATGGCACGGGGTATCCGGCAGGCGGTGAAGGGCGGCACGGGCCGGCGCTGTGTGCATTCGCCCCGGCCTTGGCTATGTTTGATAAAATGGTTTAGTAAATCACTCTGAAATGGGCAGCAGCCCGGTCGAGGATAATAACGCCATGAGTATTGTCAGTGAGTTATTGGCCACGCCCGGTGTGATCGCCGCCGGCGAGTATGCTTACCGCGGTGACCGCTTTTCCTATCGCGGTGCGCTCAGCGAGGAGCATGCACGCATCGCCTCGATCATGTGTCGGGCCACCACCATGGGCACCCGCATGGAAGGCGCAATGCTGGACGCGCTGTGTCCTGACAACGGTCTGCATCCGCCGCGCGGCTGGGTGGTCCGGGGTCCGGGCCAGACCGTATGCGTGATGGCCAATGTATTCTGCCTGTTCGATAACGCCCGGGGATCGCTGAATGCCATTCTCGCCTGCATGCGCGAGGCTCTGGACAACAGGTCCCAGGATCTGATCTGAATCCACGCCGGTCGCGAACACCGACCCACCACACTGCCCCGTCCAGGGGCAAAGGACAGACGATGGTGACACTCGATGCTCTGCTGGGCTTGCCGGGCGCCATGGCCGCATTCGAATTTCGCGGCAGCGGCGAATTACTCGATCATCGCATTGCCTATCCTGATCGTATCAATCCGACCCTGCTCGACCTGCTGGCGCATATGTGCGCCGCCAATCTGAGCATTGCCACCATGCAGGCGCGGGGCTGGGAGCAGTTGACCGCGATGCGCGGCTTCTATCCGGTGCAGGCGTTTACTCTGATCGGTTTTGACTGGTCGGTGGTGGTCAGTGGTTTAAACCGCGAGCGGCACAAGCAGAGCGGTCAGGTGTCGAGCCTGCCACCGTTCCTGGGTGTGGTCATGGCCAATGAGCGCGCCGATTACGAGGCGGCCTTTGCGCTGCTGGAAGGCGCGGAGGCGCTGCCGTGAGCGGCATGATCCGGCGCCTGCTGGCCTTGGAGGGCGTCAATGTGGTCTGCCAGTTCCGCGACGACGGCAGCTTCGTGGTCGGCTATGGGCGGATGAGCCAGGAGGATATGGTGCAACTGGTCCGCTTTGCGCATGACTACCGGCGCATGGCGCAGGGCAATGCCGATCAGTTGGCGATATTCAGCGGTATGCGTGGCTGGACGCCGCCGCGTGGCTGGATCGTGCGGGGTGGCGCGCAGTCCCTGTGCGGAGTCGGCAATCTGGTGTGCATGGTCGATAGCCAAGGTGCGCCGCTCAATGAGATCCTGTTGGAGCTACGTGAGGTCTCGCGCTGGTAACTGGCCCTGCCGTGCCCGATGCGGCGGCTGATCCAGCACCGTTGGTAACGCTGTTGTTTTTTGGTAATAAACGTGGCTACTTTGATACCTTGTTGGTATGATGATACGACACTGAGAGGCCACGCGAAAATTATGGGGTTAGCTGCTGTTATGGCCAAGCGAATTATCTTTCCAATATGGGCCTGCGCGCTGCTCGGAGCATGTGCATTCAATAGCGCACAGGTAAACGCACAGGGCGCCGCTGCTGCTTCAGCGCCGGCGGTCCCGGTTGACAGCGTTGCGCCCAGCGTCGGGGTATCGACCCTGGCCACTCTGCAGGCACCACCGTCGCCACCGGCTGTGCTGACCGAGCCGGATCCTGTCAACGTCGATCCCGCCAGCGAGAGCGGAGCCACTGCCGCGCCATCAAGCGAAAGTCCCGCGGAAGCGACTGCCGCAGCGCCACCGCCCATGCCAGCCTGCCCGGAGAATGGGCCGGGCATCAGCGCGCAGATGGCCGTGCACATCTGCCAGATGGTGCGCAGCGACCCACCGCCAACTCACCTGAAGGTCGCTGAGCGCACCCTGCGTACCGTGAGCACCCTGGTACCCTTTTACGCCGAACACGGCTATCAGGCGGTCTGGTTCGATGGCGAAGGCCAGCCGCTGCCCGCCGCTGAGCAGCTGATCGAGGCGCTCGGCGAAGCCGATCAGGAAGGACTGCGCGCCAGCGATTATCCGCGGGCACTGTTGCGCAAGCAGTTGGCCGCGCTGGCCAGCGGTGATGCCGCTCAGCGGGCTGATCTGGACCTGCTGCTCACCGACACCTTCCTCACCTATGCCAATCACCTGCTGTCCGGGCGGCTGTCGCCGCGCTCGGTTGATCCGGACTGGGCGATCAAGCCACGCTCGCGTGATCTGGGCGCGGTGCTGCGCGAGGCGCTGGCCAGCGGCAAGATTGGAGCCGCGCTGCGCAATCTGGCGCCGCATAGTCCCGGTTATACCCAGTTGCGCGACACGCTGCACCAGTACCGCCAGGTCGAGAAGGACGGTGGCTGGCCGATGATCGCCGACGGGCCGGCTCTGGCGTCGGGCGCGCAGGGGCCCCGGGTGCGCGATCTGCGGGCGCGCCTGCACGACAGCGGCGATCTGAAGGACAACAGCGGCAAGGACGTGGCGATCTTTGACAAAAGCGTAGCCACCGCCGTGCGCCGCTTTCAGAAGCGCCACGGCCTGGCGGAAACTGGCGTGGTCAACGCCGCCACGCGCACGGCCATGAATGTGCCGGTGAGCGAGCGCATCCGGCAGGTCGAGCTGAACATGGAACGCTGGCGCTGGCTGCCCGATGAATTCGGCTCGCGCTACATCCTGGTCAACATTCCCAGCTTCAAGATGCGGGTGATCGAGAATGGCAAGCCGGTGATCGAGTCCAACGTGGTCGTTGGCCGGCTGGAACGGCAGACGCCGACCTTCACCGCCAACATGAAATACCTGGTGCTCAGCCCGCAGTGGTACGTGCCGCGCTCCATCGCCGTCAAGGACAAGTTGCCCCAGCTCAAGCGCAATGCGCAATCGCTGGCGCGGCAGAATATCCGCATCTACAACAGCGCCGGGCAGGCGGTGAACCCAAGCTCGATCAACTGGGGCGCGGTCAGTGCCAATAACTTCAACTACCAGTTGCGCCAGGATTCCGGGCCGCGCAATGCGCTAGGCCGGGTCAAGTTCATGTTCCCCAACCGCTATAACGTCTACCTGCACGACACGCCTTCGCGCGAGCTGTTCAGCCGCAACCAGCGCACCTTCAGTTCCGGCTGCATTCGCGTTTCCAATCCCCTGGAGCTGGCCGAGTACCTGCTCAAGCGCCAGGATCCCTCGTGGAACATGGACAGGATCAAGACCGTTTCCAGCGGCAGCCAGCAGCGGGTGGTGTCGCTGCGTCAGGAAGTACCGGTCTACCTGCTGTACTGGACGGTCTGGGCCGACGAGGAGGGGCTGGTCCACTTCCTCGATGATATCTACAAGCGCGATCCGGCGCTCAAGCGCGCCCTGTCCACGGAACCGGTGCGCGGCGGCAACGGCGCCTGACCCTTGGTTCTGGCATGCGATCCCCCGGTCCCGGCCGGGGGATTTTCGTTATGGGGGATGAAGAATGCGCGTGGCGATCGGTGTGCAGTATGACGGCAGCGGTTTTCGCGGCTGGCAGACCCAGGGCTCGGGTGTGCGCACGGTGCAGGCCTGTCTGGAGCGGGCGCTGGCGCGGGTCGCCGCTCATCCCGTGAGCGTGACCTGTGCCGGGCGCACCGATGCCGGCGTGCATGGTCTTGGCCAGGTGGTGCACTTCGACACCGGGGCGCAGCGCTCGCCACGCGCCTGGGTGTTGGGCGGCAATGCCCATTTGCCAGCTGATCTGAGCCTGAACTGGGCCTGCGCGGTGCCGGATGAGTTTCACGCCCGCTTTTCGGCGCAGGCGCGGCGCTATCGCTACCTGATCCTGAACCGCGCGCAACGCGCGGCGCTGTGGCGCAACCGCGCCGCCTATTGCTACCGGCCGCTGGATGCCGAGCGCATGCACGCCGCCGGCCAGATGCTGATTGGCGAACACGATTTCAGCTCGTTTCGCGCCGCCGAATGCCAGGCCCGCCATCCCATCCGCGCCCTGCATGTGCTAAACGTGTCCCGCCAGGGCCCTGACGGCGTGGTGCTGGAGGTGGAGGCGAACGCTTTTTTGCACCATATGGTGCGCAACATCGCCGGGGTGCTGATGGCGATTGGCGCCGGCGCGCGACCGGTGGACTGGGCGCGCGAAGTGCTTGAGCAGCGTGACCGTACCTGCGCCGGCGTGACCGCGCCGGCCGAGGGCCTGTATCTGCTGGCGGTGCGCTATCCGGCTCATTTTGCTCTGCCCGCAGCGGCGGACAGCCTGCCCGGCTTTTACGCCTGAATGGCGCGATCTACAGGCTCGGGCGGTGGGCTGCAGCGGCGCGGCGGCTGCGCCGGCTTTCGAGCAGCTTCAGGATGAGATAAGTGATCCAGCCGATGCAGGCCATGCCGATGCCTAGCGCGCCATAGGCTACTGGCCAGGGAATGCCGTCGGTCATCATGGAAAATTCCGACATGCCGCCCATGCCGGCAATGATATTGAGCGGCATGAAGACTACACTCAGCACGGTTAATTGCGAAACCCGCTTGTTCTGATTGACGTTGATAAAGCCGACCGTGGCATCCATGAGAAAATTGATTTTCTCGAACAGGAATGCAGTGTGGCTGTTAAGCGATTCAATATCGCGCAGAATCTGATTGACCTTGCTGATCTGGGCCGGTGACAGGAAATGGCCGCGCATGAGAAAGGATACTGCCCGCTGTGTGTCCAGCATATTGCTGCGGATCAGGCCATTACGATCTTCCTCGGTGGTGATTTCGGTCAGAATACGGGTGGCATCGGTATCGGTGATGTTTTCGCGCAAGACGGTCTGTCCGACCTGGCGCAGGGCTGCATAGCTGTCTTCGAGTGCATCCGCTGAATACTCGATATCGGTATCATACAGTTCGAGCAGCAGATCCTTACTGTCCGAAAAGGCACTGAGCTGATTGCGCGCCCGCAGTCGCTGCAGGCGAAATACCGGCAATTCTTCATTGCGCACGGTGAACAGGATATTTTTGTGCAGGATAAAGGCGACCGGCACGCTGCGCGATTCCCGATCGTGATCAAGCAGAAAATTGGAATGGAGATGGATTTCGTCGCTTTCCTCGACGTAAAAGCGGGCGCTGGCTTCTAGATCGGTGAGTTCGTCCGGATCGGGCAGTTCCAGACCATAGAAGCGGCCGATGCCGCTGCGTTCGGATTTGGAGGCCTGCAGCAGATCAATCCACACCGGCTTGAGCGTTTCCAGATCCCGGCGGCAGCTGATTTCGACGATGCGCATGCGGCCATTGACCACCTCGCAGACATTGATCTGACCCGTGCTGATCTGCGGTTGCCGATCACCGACCAGGGCTTCGCGGCGCGCATCGGAAATTTCCCACAGCAGATCCTCCTCCCGCTCTGGCGTCACATGGCTCCACAGACGCTGGGCGTCCTCGATCGACAGCAGTTCCAGGGTCTTGCCGATCTCGGCGGCGGGTAAGCGTTCCAGGATGGCCTGCAATTCAACCTGATGCTGCCGTTGCACCACGGTTTCGACCAGATCGTGGCGGCGCATGGACTGGTTATGCAGCATGTCTTCCACAATTTTTTGCTTGTTCAGCAGCCCGATGATGGTTTGCAGGGACATGACCTGGAATCCTTCTGGAAAACCGCAGGAGCTCCGCGGAATGGCGGTGGCGAAATGCGACCGTGACACGGTGATGATGGCATTGCTGCGCCAGCGGCCCGCGCGATCCGGCAGAATAAGTGCAGAATAAGCAAAGTATGCGGAGTCGCACAGGCCAATGCACGCGGGCGGATGCTCAGGTGGATGTGGTTACGCATGTGCGCGGGTTGATCCTGATTGAGCAGAGAGGTTTCATTCATGAAAACCGTTTTAGCCCTTCGTCATGTAGCCTTTGAGGATCTGGACTGTTTCGCGGCGCCACTGGCGGCCGGTGGTTATACGATTCGCTATCAGGATGCCGGTTATGATGATCTGACGGCGCTCGATCCGCTGGCTGATGATCTGCTGGTGGTGCTGGGTGGGCCGATTGGCGTCTATGAAAATGCCGCCTATCCGTTTATCGATGATGAGCTGTGTCTGTTGCGGGCGCGATTAGCTGCTGGTCGACCGGTGCTGGGTCTGTGCCTGGGCGCGCAGCTCATTGCCCGGGCGCTGGAGGCACGGGTGTATCCCGGTGGCGTCAAGGAAATTGGCTGGAAACCGCTGATGTTGACCGAGGCCGGGCGGGCGAGTCCGCTGGCGGTGCTGGAGGGTGGTCTGCCAGTGCTGCACTGGCACGGCGATACCTTTGATCTGCCCGCCGGCGCGGTGCTGCTGGCATCCAGCGATCTGTATCCGCATCAGGCGTTTTCCTGGCAGCGGCATGCGCTGGCCCTGCAGTTTCATCTGGAAACCAGCGCGCGCGGCCTGGAACGCTGGTTCATCGGCCATGCCGGCGAGATCGCACAGACGCCGGGTCTGGACGTGCCGACGCTGCGCCGCGACAGTGCCCGTCATGCCGCTGTGACCGCTGCCGCCGGGTGCGCGTGCCTGGAGCGCTGGCTGGCTGCACTGCCGTCGTAGGCAATCTGCGCGCCGGTTTGTTTCACAAGCACTTCACAGTTGCAGCTTACACTCGTGCCGATTCCTGAACGGGTTCCGTCCGTTGGTCGCAGTTGATCGCGATACTACGGGCCAGCCGCCGGAACAGATTTGCAACTCCCGCATTGCCGCGAGGCTCCGCCAATGAAATCGGACACATCACCCGAAAAATCGGTCAAGACCGTTGCATCGATACCTACTGCACCGGATATTGACCGCCAGCGCTTGGATCTACTGAATCAGCTTTGGATCATCAAGCGAGGTCTGGAACGCGCCGGCAGTGACCGCACCGTCCAGATGAACCTGCTGCGCAAGGATGCCCGCTATCTGCAGGGTGTGCTGGAAGAGGCAGCCGCCTCGTCGCAGGATGAGCTGTGGCGCGCTGCGGCCCGCGTCCGCGAACTGCTGGCACAGGGCATCATCATCGATCCGGAGATGGATCTGGAGACGGCACCGACCATTCTGTCGCAGGTGAATTTCAATGCCGCCAAGGCCCCGACAGCGCCGCGCGGCATGCATCTGGGCTGGGCGATGATGCCGATCGTGCTGGCACTCGGTGTGCTGATTGGCGCTCTGGTGATGGGCTGGCGACCGACCCTGCAGGACGTGCTGCCGGCGCGGCAGGCGGCGGTAACGCCCACGCTGCCGGCCAAGGTTGTACTGCGCATCCACGGCTCCAACACTCTGGGCGCCGAGTTGCTGCCGGCGATGGCCGAGGCTTATCTGAAGCGCGAGGGTGCGTCCAGCGTTCAGCGGATCAGTACTGCGGCCAACGAATGGCGCGTCGAGGGTAGGATTAACCGCTCGGTCGAACCGGTCGCCATCGAAATTCGCGCCCATGGCTCGGGCACCGCCTTTAAGGATATCGGCGAGGGTACAGCCGACATTGGCGCCTCCTCGCGACCGATCAAGAAGGAGGAAGCCCAGCACTTAAGCCGCTTTGGTGATATGAACTCGCCGGCGATTGAGCATGTAGTGGGTCTGGACGGCATCGCCGTGATCGTCAATCGCAACAATCCGGTGCGCACGCTGAGCAAGGCGCAGATCGCGCAGATTTTTTCCGGCAGGATTCGTGACTGGGCCGATGTCGGCGGTCCGGTCGGGCCGATCCGCGTCTATGCCCGTGACGAAAAATCCGGCACCTTCGATACCTTCCAGCATCTGGTGCTCGGCAAGACCGAACTGGCAGCGACGGCGACGCGCATTGAGGACAGCGCTGAACTATCCGATCGAGTGGCGACCGATAGCTTTGGCATCGGCTTTATCGGCCTGCCCTATATCCGCAATGCCCAGGCGGTGGCGGTGGCCGATGGCGACACGCTGCCGCTGCTGCCGACGCCGTTCACCGTAGCGACCGAGGATTATCCGCTGGCGCGCCGTCTGTATCTGTACGCACCGCCGAATCCGCAGAATGCCTATCTGCGCGATTTCCTGGAATTTGCCATTACCGATGGCGGCCAGTCTCTGGTCTCCGCGGTGGGTTTCATTTCCCAGCAGGTGACCGCCGCCCGTCCGCCACTGTCCGAATCATTGCCGAGCCGCTATACCCAGTTGATCAAGGATGCCGAGCGTCTGTCGCTGAGCTTCCGCTTCCGTCCGGAAAGCAGCGGCCTGGACAGCAAAGCGCAGCGCGATCTCGAACGGGTGGTGGATTTCCTGTCACGGCATTCCGGGCGGCGCGTGCTGCTGCTGGGCTTCACGGATAACAGTGACGACCCGACACAGGGCGTGCAGATGTCCAGGGAGCGGGCCCGTGAGGTGGAACGCGAACTGGCGGCGCGTGGCATCTTCGCCACAGTGGTCGAGGGACTCGGGCCGGTGAACCCAGTGGCCAGCAACGATAGCCCACAGAGCGCGGCGCGTAATCGCCGTGTTGAAATCTGGGTGATGTAGGGCGGGCCTGATTCCCGATCTGGCCGGGAATCGATTTGCGGCATCCTGCCCGCTGGCGGTGCGCGTTCCGTTAAACTGAGCGCCTACTTTGCAAGAGGATGCCTTATGCACAGCTTCGGACCCCGGTCCTTGACGCCGCGCGATGGCCTCGACTGGCTGGCGCAGGCCTGGCAACTGTTGCGGCGACGGCCGTGGCTGTTCGTGGCGGTGGCCCTGTTCGCGCCCGCCGGCAGTGCGGTATTGCTGGTCTTGCCGGTCTGGGACTGGGTGCTGCCGCCCAGCAGTGGCTGGGCGATGCTGGTGGCGACCGTGGCCTGCTATGGCCTGCCGCTCAGCCTGACCGTGATTCTGGCCTGCGGTCTGGCGCGTGCTGCGAACCGCAGGAATCTGCCGGCGGCGCGTCTGTTATTCAACGGAACGGCGCTGCGGGCGATTCTCAAGACCAGCCTGCTGTTGTTCCTGCTGCTGCTGCAGGCTTATCTGCTGGCTTACTGGGTACAGGATCAATTGTTGCCGGTGGATCTGGCGGCAGCAGGTGGTGTCGCGCCCGCGCCGGAGGCGTTTGGTGTGGCCAGCACCCTGCTGGGGACGCAGTTGAGTGTGCTCGGCAGTCTGCTGCTGGTGCTGCAGGTGCTGCTGGCAGGATTCCTGGTGCCGCTGCATCTGTTCCGCGAATGGCCACTGGCGGCCTGTTGGCGGCGCAGCGTGCTGGCGATGCAGCTGAATCCCTGGCTGTTTCCGGTAATGGGCCTGGCCGGGCTGGCGCTGCTGGCGCTGCCGTTCGTATCCTGGCTGGCCATTCCCGCCCAGGTGCTGGCGCTGCCGCTGCCGGCCTACCTGGGCGCGCTGCTGTATGTGGCTTGGAACGACGTGTTCCAGGGTGGTGCCGAGGAACAGGAATGCCTGGAAATTCAGGCACCGTGGCGTGCCAGCATCAGTGGCGG
>OFRV01000041.1_pt1 | contig 19755 bp, 18 predicted proteins | sample 1543231 | NCBI WGS metagenome assembly OFRV01 (sample SAMN05442499, study PRJEB24371) | freshwater metagenome | isolation source: Freshwater Lake | place: Canada: Niagara | collected 2013-08-21 | reverse complement strand
GGGGTCTCTCAACCCGCGCCGGCGTTGGGTGCTGCACCGGAGTCCGCGCCGCCACCCGTGGAAGTGCCACCGGCCACCGAGGCACCGGCGCAAGCATCCCCAGCGCCTGCAGTACCTGCAGATAACGCCGCCAGCGCCGAGCCAGCGGTAGCGACGGATGCCGACAGTCCCGATCTGGCGCCTGCAGCGGCAGCAGCGGCAACAGCGGCAGCAGCGGCAGCGGCAGTAGCCAGCAAATCCCGCAATGCTGTATCGGCCCCGCCGGCTAAAAAGGCACCGGTGCCGGCCGCCAGTGCTGGCAAGTCCGGACCGCCGCCGCGCAAGCGTGCGAGTCGTGCTCGTAGTAAGTCGGCGCCGACCACGCCTGCGGCACCTGCCCCCGCGTCAGCACCTGCCCCTGCGCCGCCGCGCACGTTCAATCCCTGGGACGCTCCAGCCTCGTCAGGTTTCAACCAGAAATGAATGCGAAATTTTCCCTTTGGTCACTGTTTCGCCGCCGGCCTGCTGTGACATCGCCGCCCTCCAGGCTTCTATCGCACGCGCGCTTTATTCGCACCGATGCGGTCGGCAAGGGGGATCTGTGGTTGTGCTCGCCACTGTGCCGGCTGGGCCGTTTGCCGGATAACGATTTGGCTTTTGATAATGACTCGGTATCCAGTCGCCACGCCGAGGTTTATCACCTGCCGGATGGAACCTTCCGGATTTGCGATCTGCGCTCCACCAACGGTACCTGGGTGAATGGCGAGCGGGTGCATGGCCATATTCTCAAGAACGGTGATGTGGTGGAGCTGGGCGAAGTGCGCCTGCATTTTCGGGTCAGCGAGGAGCCGGGCGCGTAAGGTATCGCGGGCGCGTGAGCCTGCATCGCCAGAAAGGAGCCAGTACCATGCCCCTGTATCGTGGTTTCAGGAAAGGTCCACCGGTTCCGCCGCCGCAGGAGTCGCCGCAGGAGCCGACGCGGCGCATTGTGCGCAGTGAGACTGCTGCACGTCCGGCGCCGGAGACACCACCGCCGGTGGCCGAGTATGCGAGTGGCAAGGTGTCCGGCGCGGCCCCGGCGCTGCTGGTCGGCTGGCTGGTGGTGATCGGCGGTCCGGGACGCGGCACGGTATTGCCGCTCGGCTATGGGGTGAATGATATCGGCCGCGGTCCTGGTGCGCGGGTGCGCCTGGATTTTGGTGATACGGCCATCGCTCTGGATAACCAGGCGGCGATCATCTACAGCATGCGCTCACGGCGTTTTTATCTGCAGTCGGTGGCAGCAGCGACCCTGCTGGGAGGGCATGCGGTGCGCGAATCGGTGGAACTGAACGGTGGCGAAACGCTGCAGTTCGGCGCGACCTGCCTGCGCTTTGTGCCGCTGTGCGGGCCGGCGTTTGACTGGAGTGATAACAGCCAAAGCTAGGAGAGGGATTGCGCATGGCAAACTGGCTGCATGAGGAAGGCATGGTCCAGGGCACGCGCGCGCGTCAGGAGGATGATTTTGGCGTGTTCGAGTTGCCGCCGGAGCTGGAGGCAGGCGAGCTGCTGCTGGTGCTGGCTGATGGCATGGGCGGTGCGCAGGGCGGGGCCCGTGCCAGTGCTCTCGCGGTGAGCGCCTTCATTGAGTCCTATGATGCGGTGGTGGCGGCGACCATTCCCGAGCGGCTGGAGCGGACCCTGCTGCAGGTTAATGCGCGGATGGCGCTGGAGACGGCCAGTGCGCCAGAAGAGCTGGACGGAATGGGCTGCACGCTGCTGGCGGTGGTGCTGACCGCGGAGGGGCTGTACTGGATCAGTGTCGGCGATTCACCCTTGTGGCTGTGGCGGCGTGGGCGCTTGCTGCGCCTGAACCAGGATCACGCCTATCGCACGGTGCTGGCGCAGCAGGTATCGAACGGTGAATTGAGTGCTGACGTGGCGGCCCGCCATCCGGCCCGCAACGCCCTGATCAGTGCTGTCACCGGTGAGGATCTGGAACTGATCGATCTGTCGCGGCGGGCCTTCGCTCTGCATTGCAACGATGGCATCCTGCTGGCCAGCGATGGCCTGCTGACGCTGAGCGAGCAGGAGATCACCAGGGTGCTGCGCGGCGCTTGGAGTAAGGGTTCAGCCTGCCAGGCGCTGCTGGCGGCGATCACCGCCCATGATCACCCGCATCAGGATAATGTGACCGTGTTATGGGCGCGGGCGGCGGTCGATCCGAACCTGCCCTTGTGGCGACGCTGGTGGCAGACTTTGCGCAGCATCTGAGCGGCTAGGCAATCCGTTCCAGCCAGGCCAGCAGATCGCCGGGTTGTTCCAGAAACCCATCGGCGGCCCACTCCCGGGGCCGATCCGCGTCACCCAGATAGCCAAAGCCCGCTACCAGCGTGATCATGCCGGCGCGCTTGCCTGCCTGCACATCACGTTCGGCATCACCGACATACAGCGACTGCGCCGGTGCCGCGCCCACTTGTGCGCAGGCATAAAGCAGCGGTTCCGGATCGGGCTTGCGCGTGCTCAAGGTATCGCCGCTGACCACGCATCCCGCTCGCGACCAGAGCCCCAGGGCCTGCAGCAGCGGCTCGGTTAGCCAGCCAGGCTTGTTGGTGACCACGCCCCAGGGAATGGCCGCCGCTTCCAGATGGGCGAGTACCTCGGCCATGCCCGGGAACAGCGCGGTTTTAACCGCGATCGCGTCCCGGTACAACTCCAGAAAGCGTGGATTGATCTCAAGGTAGAGCGGATCATCGGGATGCAGTCCGAATGCGGCCTTAAGCATGCCCGGCGAGCCGTGCGACACCGCTGGCCGCACCTGCTCGTAACGGGGTTTGGGTAGGTCGCGCTCCTCACTCAGTCGTAGCAGAGCCGCAGTCAGATCCGGCGCGGTATCCAGCAGAGTGCCATCCAGATCAAACAGCACGCAGGCCGGTGTCATACTCATGCCGTGCGATCCAGGTCCACATGGCAGCAGGTCATGTAATTGACCGTGACGCCCGGGCCCAGCCAGTAGCGGCGGCTAAGTGGGTTGTAGTGCAGACCGGTCAGATCCTGGATGCTCAAGCCGGCGGCGCGGGTCCAGCCATCCAGTTCCGAAGGCCGGATGAACTTGCGATAGTCGTGGGTGCCCTTGGGCAGCATGCGCAACAGGTATTCAGCGCCGATGACCACGAACAGGTAGGCCTTGGGATTGCGATTGATGGTGGAGAAGAACACCCGGCCACCGGGCTTGACCAGTTGCGCGCAGGCCTGAATGGTCGAGGCCGGGTCGGGGACATGTTCGAGCATTTCCATGCAGGTCACCACGTCGAAACCAGCCGGTTCGCGCGCGGCCAGTTCCTCGGCGGTGATGCGCTGGTAATCGAGGGTGGCGCCGGATTCGAGCTGGTGCAAGCGGGCCACCGCCAGTGGCGCTTCGCCCATGTCGATGCCCAGGACATCGGCGCCGCGCAGGGCCATGCTCTCGGCAAGAATGCCGCCACCGCAGCCGACATCGACTACGCGCTTGCCGGCCAGCGTGCCGGTATGGCGCTCGATGTAGTCCAGGCGCAGCGGGTTGATGTCGTGCAGGGGCTTGAACTCGCTGTCGGGATCCCACCAGCGGCTGGCGAGTTCCTCAAACTTGGCAATTTCCTGAAAATCCACATTAGGCTGGGCGGTCGTCATGGCCTGTTCACCGGAGGTCGGAAAGGGAAAGTGCGTCATAGCGCCATGGATTGGACTGATGGCGAGCGGGTTTTACGCCCGATGCGCCGCGGCAATGTTGTGCTGCCAGTGCCGGGCGCGCGCCAGGATTGCGGCCAGATCCAGGGTCGTGAGCTGGTGCTCGGCCAGGAGCCGCCGTCCGGCCACCCAGACATCGCTGACCTGCCGGCGGCTGGTGGCATAGATCAGCTGCGAGAGCGGCTGATAAACCGGCTCGGTCTCGGGGTGGCTGAGATCAAGGGCGACGATGTCGGCGGACTTGCCGATTTCCAGCGAACCGATCTCCTGCTCCAGACCCAGCGCCCGGGCGCTGTTAAGGGTCACCATGCGCAAGGCGTCGGCGGCTGGCAGTGCGGTGGCATCCTCGGCCACGCCCTTGCCAAGCAGGGTAGCGGTGCGCAGTTCGCCGAGCAGGTCCAGATCGTTGTTGCTGGCGGCGCCATCGGTACCCAGGGCGACATTGACCCCGGCGGCGGCGAGGCGGGCCACTGGGCAAAAGCCGCTGGCCAGCTTGAGATTGGATTCCGGACAGTGAATGACATGGGCGCCGGCCCGCGCCAGGGATGCAATTTCGCTTGCTTCGAGCTGGGTCATGTGCACGGCCAGCAGGCGCGGCGACAGCAGGCCGAGCTGCTCCAGGCGAGCCAGCGGTCGGCAGCCGTGTTCCTGCTGGAAGCGCGCTACTTCGGCTGCGGTCTCGTGGACGTGGATGTGCACCGGGATGTCCAGATCCGCCGCCAGCTGGCCGATCCGTGCCAGTGTGCTTGCCGCAACCGTGTAGGGCGCGTGCGGGGCGAAGGCGCTGTGCAGCAGGGGTTCCTCGCGCAGGCGCTGGTGCAGATCCAGGCCCTTGCGCAGATAGTCGTCGAAGTCGTGGGCATAGCGGGTCGGGAAATCGACGGCGATCAGGCCGATGCAGGCACGCATGCCGGCCTCGCGGGCGACGGCGGCGGTGATCTCGGGAAAAAAGTACATGTCATTGAAGCAGGTGGTGCCACCGCGCAGCATTTCGGCCACGGCCAGACGGGTGCCATCGGCGACAAAGTCGGTATCGACCCAGCGCGCTTCCGCCGGCCAGATGTGGTCCTGTAGCCAGGTCAGCAGCGGCAGGTCGTCGGCCAGCCCGCGCAGCAGGCTCATGCTGGCGTGGGTGTGGGCATTGATCAGGCCGGGGATCAGCAGGTGCCGGTCCAGGTTCAGGTGCTCGGTGGCCTGATAGCGGGTGCCTGCCGTGCTCTGGGGCAGAAGGTCGAGGATGCGCCCCTTGTCGATGACCAGTGCGTAGTGTTCGAGGGTCTGGCCGTGCGGCTCGACCGGAATGATCCAGCGGGCGTTGAGCAGGGTATCGACGGGCTGCGGCATGCGCGGTTCTCCGGACGGTAGCGGCGGCATTATAGCTGCGGCCGGCTGGGGCGCAAAAAAAGCGCCCCGGCGAACCGGGGCGCTTTCAGCGATCAGAAATCGCCGTGGATTACTGGCTGATCACTTTCTCGCGGGCAGTCACGGTGATGACTACGCGACGGTTCAGCGCACGGCCAGCCGGGTTGTCCTTGCCGTTGGGCAGGGTGTTCGGGGCAACCGGATCAAGCTTGCCGCGGCTCTGGGTGGTGATCAGCGAGGCGGGAATGCCACGGGAGATCATGTACTGAGCGACGGAATCGGCGCGGCGCTGGCCGAGGCGATAGTTGTAGGCTTCGGTGCCCTTGCCGTCGGTGTGGCCAACGATCAGGATCGAGGCCACCGAGGAGACCCGGCGCAGGTCGGCGGCCAGCTTGTCGAGCTTGGCGCGGCCCGCCGGCTTGATTTCGGCACGGTCGAAGTCGAAGTAGGCGTCGGCACCCAGCGACAGGGTCTCGACGACCGGCGCGGCCGGCGGCGGCTCAACGGCGGCGACGCCACCGCACTCCGGAATGTTCTTCGCGGCGGTCCAGAACGGGGTGCGGATGCAGTTGCCATAGGGGTCCTTGACGATCTTGTCATAGGGATCCACGGCATAGATGCAGCCATACTTGTTGGCGGCTTGCGCCGGCAGGGCGGCGAACAGCACCATCGAAGCAGCCAGGCCCAGGCTGAGTTTCTGCAGGTTTACTTTCATCGGTATACTCTCCCAAATAGGCACTCAAAATTCTGTGCACTTCACGCCAAGAACTGCGGGTTGCGGGGACCGGGGTTGACTCAACCGCGATCATCCATCAAACCAGTATGCCCAAGTTATAACCGCTGCACGCGGCAAACCCAAGGGCCTTGATGTGCAATGATACAACGTTGTGTCAGAATTGCAAAAAATGTTGTGCCAGCAATAAATGCCGTCATTTTGCGCGCTATCTTGCCATTTTGGCAAGGGAATTTTGTGCTGAAAGGCGCTAAAAGCTACTGTCGTCAGCGTACAACAGATGCCGGTTAATCAGGAAATTTTATGCTGATCCGGTCCCTTTCCATGGATTTCACCACAACCGGAGTCCTGATGTCCCTCCCTCACGATCAGGTGCGCGCCGTGCGCTGGCACGATGATGCGCTGGAACTGCTGGATCAGCGCTTGCTGCCGGCTGAGCAGCAGTATAGGCGCGTGCAGAGCGCGGCGGCTGTGGCCGAGGCCATTCGTGCCATGGCGGTGCGCGGCGCCCCTGCGATTGGTGTCGCGGCGGCCTATGGTGTGGTGCTGGCGGCGGCGGCACGCTGGATAGAGAGTCCCGGGCAGTGGCGGGCGCGCATCTCGACCGATCTGGCGCTGCTGGCGGCGGCGCGCCCGACTGCGGTCAATCTGTGCTGGGCGCTGCGGCGCATGGAGCGGGTGATGGCCGAAATCAGCGGGGATCCGCGCCCGCGGCTGCTGGCCGAGGCGGTGGCGATCCACGAGGAGGATATCGCTGCCAATCGGCGCATGGGCGCGCTGGGCGCGGCGCTGCTGGATACGCGCGGTGCGGTGCTGACCCATTGCAACACCGGTTCGCTGGCCACCGGCGGCTATGGCACGGCGCTGGGCGTGATTCGCGCCGCTTATGCAGCGGGGCGGGTGGAGCGGGTCTATGCCGATGAAACCCGGCCCTGGCTGCAGGGCGCACGCCTGACAGCCTGGGAGCTGGTGCAGGATGGCATTCCGGTGACGCTGCTGGCTGATGGCGCGGCGGCGGCGCTGCTGCGCGGCGGCTCGATTACCTGGGTGCTGGTTGGGGCCGACCGGATCGCTGCCAATGGCGATGTGGCCAACAAGATCGGCACCTATCATCTGGCCCTGGCGGCGCGCTATCACCGGGTGAGATTCATGGTGGTGGCACCGGTTTCGACCGTGGACCTGAGCCTGCCCTGTGGTGCCGACATTCCCATCGAACAGCGCGCCGCCGAGGAACTGCTGATGCTCGGTGGGCAACCGATCGCTGCTGCCGGGGCCGGGGTGTGGAATCCATCGTTTGACGTGACCCCGGCGGAACTGGTGGACGCGCTGGTGACCGAGCGCGGCGTAGTGTGGGCACCGGATACGGAAAAAATGGCGCGGCTGATGGCCGATAGCACTGAGCTGGCCGGACGGGGCGCCGACTGATCCCGGGGCTGGCTGTGTTAGAATTGGCGATCCTATCGCCGCCCGGATGGCGGTTCTGGTTGAAGGAAAAAGGTTCCGCATGACTGAAATCGCCAAAGAAATCCTGCCGGTCAATCTCGAAGACGAAATGCGCCAGTCCTACCTCGATTACGCGATGAGCGTGATCGTCGGGCGGGCTCTGCCGGATGTGCGTGACGGCCTCAAGCCGGTGCACCGGCGCGTGCTGTTTGCCATGAGCGAGCTGGGCAACGACTGGAACCGGCCCTATAAAAAATCGGCGCGCGTGGTGGGCGACGTAATCGGTAAATATCACCCGCATGGTGATACCGCGGTCTATGACACCATCGTGCGCATGGCGCAGCCTTTCTCGCTGCGCTACCTGCTGGTCGATGGCCAGGGCAACTTTGGCAGCATCGACGGCGATGCACCGGCGGCGATGCGCTATACCGAAGTGCGCATGTCCCGCCTTGCCCACGAACTGCTCGCCGACATCGACAAGGAAACCGTTGATTTCGTCCCCAATTATGACGAGTCGGAACACGAACCGGCGGTCTTTCCCACCCGGCTGCCCAATCTGCTGGTCAACGGTTCCTCGGGCATTGCCGTGGGCATGGCCACCAACATCCCGCCGCACAATCTGGGCGAGGTGGTCGATGCCTGTGTAGCGCTGATCGACAATCCGGCGCTGAACATCGCCGATCTGATGACTTATGTCCCGGGGCCGGATTTTCCCACTGCCGCGCTGATCAACGGTGCCCGCGGCATCCGCGAAGCCTACGAGACGGGCCGCGGCCGGGTGCAGATGCGTGCCCGCACCGAGATTGAAACCGACGAGCTGCGTAATCGTCAGGCGATCATCGTCACCGAGCTGCCCTATCAGGTGAATAAGGCCCGGCTGATCGAGAAAATCGCCGAGCTGGTCAAGGACAAGAAGATCGAGGGTATCTCCGAACTGCGCGATGAATCCGACAAAGACGGCTTGCGCATCTACATTGAATTACGCCGCAACGAGAGCCCCGAAGTCGTACTCAACAACCTGTTCCTGCATACCGCGCTGCAGTGTGTATTTGGCGTCAACATGGTCGCCCTGGTCGACGGCCAGCCGCGTCTGCTCAATCTCAAGCAGATGCTGGAGGCCTTCCTGGCCCATCGCCGCGAGGTGGTGGTGCGACGCACCGTATTCGACCTGCGTAAGGCCCGCGAACGCGCCCACATCGTCGAAGGGCTGGCGGTGGCGCTGGCTAATCTGGATCCGCTGATTGCCCTGATTCGCGCGGCCGTTGATCCGACCGCAGCCCGCATGGCGTTGCTGGAGCGGGCGTGGAATCCCGGGCTGGTGATGGATTTTCTGGCGCGTGCCGGAGCCGGCGCCTCGCGGCCCGAGGATCTGGCGGCGGAATTTGGTCTTGGCGCGGACGGATACCGGCTGTCGCCGACCCAGGCGCAGGCGATCCTGGATTTGCGCCTGCATCGGCTGACCGGGCTGGAGCAGCAGAAACTGCTCGACGAATACCAGGATCTGCTGGATCGCATCGCCGATTATCTGGAGATTCTCACCGTGCCGGAGCGGCTGACTGCGGTTATCCGCGCCGAACTGCTGGACCTGCGCACCCAGTATGGCGATGCCCGCCGCACCGTGATCCTGCCCGGCGAGCAGAATTTCAATCTCGAAGACCTGATCAACGAAGAGGCGATGGTGGTGACCCTGTCGCACGCCGGCTATGTCAAGGCGCAGCCGCTGTCGCTGTACCGGGCGCAGCGCCGTGGCGGCCGGGGTCGGGCGGCGACCACGGTCAAGGAAGAGGATTTCGTCGATAAGCTGTTCATCGCCAGCACCCACGACACGCTGCTGTGCTTTTCCAATCGCGGTCAGGTGTACTGGAAGAAGGTTTACGAACTGCCCCAGGCCGGGCGCACGGCGCGTGGCCGGCCAATCGTCAATCTGCTGCCGCTGCAGGACGGTGAGCGCATCAACGCCGTACTGTCGGTGCGTGAATTCGATGATGACCATTATGTGTTTTTCGCCACCGCCAACGGCACGGTCAAGAAGACTCCGCTGTCCGATTATTCACGGCCCCGCACCAGCGGCATCATCGCCATTGATCTGCGCGACGGCGATCAACTGGTGGACGTGGCGCTGACGCATGGCCAGTGCGATGTGATGCTGTTCACCGATGCCGGCAAGGCCCTGCGCTTCGCCGAGACCGAAGTGCGCATCACGGGCCGCTCGGCCTGCGGCGTGCGCGGCGTTCGCCTGGAGCCGGGGCAAGAGGTGATTGCCCTGATCGTGGTCGGCGAAGGCACGGTGCTGACCGCGACCGAGAATGGCTACGGCAAGCGCACGCCGGTCGCGGACTATCCGCGCAGGGGCCGCGGTGGCCAGGGTGTGATTTCCATCCAGACCACCGAACGCAACGGTCGGGTTGTCGGCGCGGTGCAGGTGGAGGAGGACTACGACATCATGCTGATCACCGATGGCGGCACCCTGGTGCGCACGCCGGTCGAAGGCATCTCGGTCGTAGGTCGCAACACCCAGGGCGTGACCCTGATTCGCCTGCAGGGCAGCGAGAAACTGACCGGTATTGAAAAAATCGAAAGCATCAATGAAGCGGAGAGCAATGGCGATCTGCCGGTGGACGACGTGATCGATGATGACGATGCCACTCTGGACGATAACGGTGATGAGGACCAGGCATGAGCGAGGCGGACAGCCTGCAGGCGCTGCGTGAACGGATCGATGCGCTCGACCGGCAAATTCAGACGCTGATCTCCGACCGGGCGCGTTGCGCGCAGCAGGTCGGGGCGATCAAGCAGGCCGCGGGCGTGACGGGCAATTTCTACCGGGCCGAGCGCGAGGCCCAGGTGCTGCGCCGGGTGATCGAAACCAATCCGGGGCCGCTGAGCAGCGAGGAAATGGCCCGGCTGTTTCGCGAGATCATGTCGGCCTGCCTGGCGCTGGAAGAACCGCTGAAAATCGCCTTTCTCGGTCCCGAAGGCACCTTTACGCAAGCGGCGGCGCTGAAGCATTTCGGGCAATCCATCCACAGCATTCCGCTGCGGGCGATCGACGAGGTCTTTCGCGAGGTTGAGGCCGGGTCCGCGGATTACGGCGTAGTGCCGGTGGAGAACTCTACCGAAGGCGTGGTCAATCACACCCTCGACATGTTTCTGCAATCGCCGCTGCGTATTTGTGGCGAGGTGCAGATGCGCATCAATCACCACCTGATCACCCGGGCTACGGAATTGAGCGCCATTCGCCGGATCTATTCGCACCGGCAATCCCTGGCACAATGCCGCGAGTGGCTGGATGGCAATGTGCCACGTATTGAGCAGATTGAAGTCGGCAGCAACGGTGAAGCGGCCCAGCGCGTGCGAGAGGAACCCGACGCCGCGGCCATTGCCGGACAGTGCGCTGCGGATATCTATCAATTGCCGACTCTGGTGCGCAATATCGAAGACGAACCGAATAACACCACCCGGTTCCTGATCATTGGCACCCAGCCGATTCCCCCGTCGGGCGATGATAAGACCGCGCTGCTGGTTGCGTCGCTCAACCGCCCGGGTGCGCTGTTTAACCTGCTGGAACCGCTGGCGCGCAATAACGTCAGCATGAACCGGATTGAATCACGGCCCTCGCGGCGCGGCATGTGGGATTACGTCTTTTTCATTGATCTGGACGGTCATGCGCAGGATGAGCCGGTGGCAAAAGCACTCAGCGAATTGCGCGAGCAGGCCAGTCTGTTCCGGGTGCTGGGTTCGTACCCAAAAGGCGTGTTGTGATGGACGCTCGTAAAGGCCGCCATGGAAAACAGGGCTGGAACGCTACTTTCCCGCCTTCTCCCCATCTTTCCTGCCAATCGCTTATGCCGACGGAGCCGCATGTCCTATGACCTGTGATCTTGATGTTCTCAGCCTCGCCGCGCCCGGTGTGCGCAGCCTGCATCCCTATCAGCCCGGCAAGCCGGAGAGCGAGTTGCGCCGCGAATATGGCCTGCGCGATATCGTCAAGCTGGCGTCCAACGAGAATCCGCTGGGGCCGAGTCCGAAGGCGCTGGCGGCGGTGCAGGCGGCACTGGCGGATCTGGCCCGCTACCCGGATGGCAATGGTTTCGAACTGAAGACCGCGCTGGCGACGCGCCTGGGCGTGTCGATGGCGGCACTGACCCTGGGCAATGGCTCCAATGACGTTCTGGAACTGGTGGCGCGGGCCTTTCTGACCCCCGAGCACGAAGCCGTATTTGCCGCCCATGCCTTCGCGGTGTACCCGATCGTCACCCAGGCAGTGGGCGCGACCGCCCGCATCGCCCCGGCCAATCCACCGGATCACGCCATGGCCTATGGCCACGATCCGGCGACGCTGCTGGACCGAATCAACGATCGCACCCGTGTGCTGTTCATCGCCAATCCCAATAATCCTACCGGCACCTGGCTGAACAGCGCCGAGCTGGAAGCGCTGCTGGCGGCGGTGCCGGAGCGGGTGATCGTGGTGGTCGATGAGGCCTATGGCGAATACGTCGATGCAACCGACGATTGTCCCGATGCCCTGCGCTGGCTGGAGCGTTTCCCCAATCTGGTGGTGACGCGCACCTTCTCCAAGGTCTATGGACTGGCCGGCCTGCGCGTCGGTTATGCCGTATCCCATCCGGCGGTCGCCGATGTACTCAACCGGGTGCGCCAGCCGTTTAACGTCAACAGTCTGGCGCTGGTGGCGGCGACGGCGGCGCTGGAGGATAGCGAACACCTGGCACGCAGCCAGAGGCTGAACAGGGCCGGGATGCAGCAATTACAGGACGCCTGCCGCGCATGGGGATTGCGCTGGTTGCCGTCGGTGGGCAATTTCCTGTGCATCGATATGCAGCGACCGGGCCGCGAAGTGTTCCTGGAACTGCTCAAGCGCGGTGTGATCACCCGGCCGGTGGATAACTACGGCCTGCCCAATTTCCTGCGCATCAGCATCGGCAGCGCGGCGGAAAATGCCCGCTGCATCGATGCCTTGAACGGCGTGCTAAGGGCCTGACGCGGCTATGGCGCACCCCTTGATTCAACGGCTGTGCATCATCGGCGTCGGCCTGATCGGCGGTTCGCTGGCGCGGGCCCTGCGTGAAGCGGGCGAGGTCGGCGAGGTGATCGGCTGTGGGCGCGGCGAGGACAACCTGCGCGCCGCCATGCGCCTGGGGGTGATCGATCGCTACGCGACCGATCCGGCCTGTGCCGTGCGCGATGCTGACGTGGTGGTGGTGGCGGTGCCGCTGGGCGCGATGGCGGCCGTGCTGCGCAGCATTGTCCCGCATCTGGCGGCCGGGGCGATCCTCACCGACGTCGGCAGCGCCAAGGGCAGCGTAGTGGCCGATATCGAGCGGATCTACGGCCAGATCCCGCCGCATTTCGTGCCCGGTCATCCAATCGCCGGCACCGAACAAAGCGGCGTGGAAGCCTCCTTTGCCACGCTGTTCCAGCGTCGGCGGGTGATCCTGACGCCGCTGGCCGAGACTGCCGCCGCCGCGCATCAGCTCATCCGGCGCATGTGGGAGCTGACCGGCGCCGAAGTGGTCGATATGGGGGTGCGCCATCATGACGCGGTGCTGGCCGCGACCAGTCACCTGCCGCACATGCTGGCCTATACCCTGGTCGATACCCTGGCGCGTCTCGATGACCGGGCTGAAGTCTTCCGCTATGCCGCTGGCGGCTTCCGCGACTTCACCCGCATTGCCTCCAGCGACCCGGTCATGTGGCATGACATCTGTGTCGCCAACCGCGAGCAGTTGCTGGAGATGATCGCCCTGTTCAGTGCCGATCTGGCGCAACTGGCCGAGGCGATCCGCAGCGATGATCGCGCCGCGATCCTGGCCACCTTCCAGCGGGCCAAGCGCGCCCGCGACAACCTGTACCTGGATTGATCGAATCTTCCCATGAGCACACTGAGCTTCGTCGTCGAACCCGGCGGTGCCCTGCGCGGCCGCGTCCGGGTGCCGGGCGACAAATCCATTTCCCATCGCGCCATCATGCTGGGCGCGCTGGCCGAGGGCCGCACCGCGATCAGCGGTTTCCTGGAAGGCGAGGATTGCCTGGCCACGTTGCAGGCGTTTCGCGCCATGGGGGTCGCGATTGAGGGGCCGGAGGCGGGCCGGGTCACGGTACAGGGCGTTGGCCTGCACGGTTTGTGCCCACCGTCCGCGCCGCTGGATATGGGCAATTCCGGCACCTCGATGCGCCTGATGAGCGGTCTGCTCGCCGGACAGGCCTTTGATACGATTCTGACCGGTGACGCCTCGTTGACGCGCCGGCCGATGCGCCGGGTCACCGAGCCGCTAGCGCTGATGGGCGCGCGCATCGACGCCAGTCCTGGCGGTACCGCGCCGCTGCGCATACACGGAAATCAGACGCTGCGTGGCATCGACTATGTGCTGCCGATGGCCAGCGCTCAGGTCAAATCCTGCCTGCTATTGGCCGGGCTGTATGCCGAGGGCGTGACCGCAGTGACCGAGCCGGCGCCAACCCGCGATCACACTGAGCGCATGCTGGAAGGCTTTGGCTATCCGCTGCAGCGCCTTGGCGAAGGCCGCGTTGCCGTGCAGGGCGGTGGCACGCTGACCGGCACCGTGATCGACGTGCCGGCCGATATTTCCTCAGCGGCCTTTTTCCTGGTCGGTGCCAGCATTGCGCCGGGCTCCGATCTGCTGCTGGAGCATGTCGGCATCAATCCGACCCGTACCGGGGTGATCGATATCCTGCGGCTGATGGGCGCGGATATCGAGATTCAACATCCCCGTCTGGCCGGTGGCGAGCCGGTAGCCGATCTGCGCGTGCGCCATGCGCCGCTGCGTGGCATCCGCATCCCTGAGCAACTGGTGCCGTTGGCGATCGACGAATTTCCAGCCTTATTCATTGCCGCTGCCGTGGCCGAAGGCGTGACTGTGCTGACCGGCGCGGCTGAGCTGCGGGTTAAGGAAAGTGACCGCATTCAGGTGATGGCCGATGGCCTGATGGCGCTGGGTGTTGCTGCCGGGCCGACTTCCGATGGCATTGTGATCCAGGGCGGTGCGCTGGCCGCAGGTGCGGTGCATAGCCACGGCGATCACCGCATCGCCATGAGCTTTGCCATGGCCGCATTGCGCGCCGGTGGCGTGATTGCCATTGACGATTGCGCCAACGTCAACACCTCGTTCCCCGATTTCGTGGCCCTGGCGCGCGGCACCGGATTGCGCATCGTGGAGACAGCGGCATGAGAAATCCGGTGCCGGTGATCACCGTCGATGGGCCAAGCGGTGTCGGCAAGGGCACGCTGTGCCAATGGCTGGCGCTGCGGCTGGGCTGGCACTTGCTAGATAGCGGCGCTTTGTACCGGCTGACCGCGCTGGCGGCTTTGCACCGTGGTCTGGCGCTGACTGATGAGGCAGCGGTAGCAGCGGTGGCAGCGGCTCTGGATGTGGCGTTTCTGCCCGGTGTTGATGAGATGCGCATCCTGCTCGATGGTGCCGAGGTCGGCGCCGTGCTGCGTAGCGAAACCACCGGCGATGCCGCCTCGCGGGTCGCGGTGTTGCCGGCGGTGCGCGCGGCGCTGTTGCAGCGGCAGCGCGATTTTCGCCGTCCGCCCGGCCTGATCGCCGATGGCCGCGATATGGGCACGGTGGTTTTTCCGGAGGCCGGGTTGAAGCTGTTCCTCACCGCCAGCGCTGCCGAGCGGGCGCAGCGGCGATATAAGCAGTTGATTGAAAAAGGCATGGATGCTAACCTTGCCGGCCTTGCGGAGGAGATCGCCGCGCGGGATGCCCGCGATGCTCAGCGTACCGTGGCACCGCTGCGGCCCGCAGCCGATGCCGAGCTGCTTGATACCACCGGCATGCCGATTGCGAGGGTGTGCGACTGGGCGCTGACGCTGGCTGCCCGGCGCTTGTCAATACCGGTAATTCCCTAGGGATTCAGTCTTTACGCCGGCAGTGTCCATGACTACGCTTGTTCGGCAAGCGCTTTTTGGATTGAAGCGGTTTTTCGTGAGCGTCGGGACTGGGCGCTCTGGGCGCAAGCCCTGAAGGCTCCTGTTGCAACGGGAGCGCAGTCGCCAAAGCCGGTTCGGGGAGCATCCCCGGACCTCATTGCCAAGCCAACCCGTGGCGGTCCGTGCCGCCGGTTTTTTGAGCCAATAACCCATGACCGAAAGTTTTGCCGAACTGTTTGAACAGAGTCTCGCCGATAAGCAGATGCAACCTGGTTCCATCGTCCTGGGCCGGGTGGTGGAAATCCGCGCGGATGCCGTGGTGGTCAATGCCGGTCTGAAATCGGAAGGGCTGATTCCGCTCGAACAGTTTTATAACGAGGACGGCGTGCTCGAAGTGCAGGTCGGGGACGAAGTCGAAGTCGCCCTGGATGCCCTGGAGGACGGCTTTGGCGAAACCCGCCTATCCCGCGAGAAGGCCAAGCGCGCGCGCATCTGGAGTTCCCTGGAAAAGGCTTTCGAAGGCGAGGAAATCGTCAAGGGCCTGATCAGCGGCAAGGTAAAGGGCGGTTTCACTGTCGACATCGGCGAGATCCGCGCGTTCCTGCCCGGTTCCCTGGTGGATGTCCGGCCGGTGCGCGATGCCGGCTACCTGGAAGGCAAGGAACTCGAATTCAAGGTCATCAAGCTCGACCGCCGGCGCAACAACGTGGTGGTGTCGCGTCGGGCCGTGGTTGAGCAGGAATACAGCGCCGAGCGTGAAGCCCTGCTGCAGAACCTGCAGGAAGGCCAGGTGGTGGAGGGCGTGGTCAAGAACCTCACCGACTACGGCGCATTCCTGGATCTGGGCGGCATCGATGGCCTGCTGCACATCACCGACATGGCCTGGCGGCGGGTCAAGCACCCCTCCGAAGTGGTGGCGGTGGGCGACAATATCCGCGTCAAGGTGCTCAAGTTCGACCGTGAGCGCAACCGCGTTTCCCTGGGCCTCAAGCAGCTCGGTGACGATCCGTGGATCGCTCTGGCGCGCCGCTACCCGGTTGGTACCCGGGTGTTCGGCAAGGTGACCAATATCGCCGACTATGGCTGCTTCGTCGAGATCGAAGAGGGCGTCGAGGGTCTGGTGCACGTCTCCGAGATGGACTGGACCAACAAAAACGTCAACCCGAACAAGGTCGTGGCCCTGGGCGATGAAGTCGAGGTCATGGTACTCGACATCGATGAGGACCGTCGCCGCATCTCGCTGGGCATGAAGCAGTGCCAGCAGAATCCCTGGGACGAGTTCGATCAGAACCATGCCAAGGGCGATCGCGTCGCCGGCAAGATCAAATCGATCACCGATTTTGGTATCTTCATCGGCTTGGATGGCGGCATCGACGGCCTGGTGCATCTGTCCGACATTTCCTGGAACGTGCCTGGCGAAGAAGCAGTGCGCCAGTACAAGAAGAGCCAGGAAGTCGAGGCGGTGGTGCTGGCAGTCGATCCCGAGCGTGAGCGCATCTCGCTGGGCATCAAGCAGCTCGACAAGGATCCCTTCTCCAACTTCGTTGCCGATCATCCCAAGGGCAGCATCGTCAAGGGACGCATTCTGTCGGTTGACGCCAAGGGTGCCGTGGTTGACCTCGGCAGTGGTGTCGAAGGTACGCTGCGTGCCTCTGAACTGTCCCGCGAGCGGATCGAGGATGCCCGTTCGATACTGAAGGAAGGTGAGGACATCGAAGCCAAGTTCATCGGCGTCGATCGCAAGAACCGGACCATTTCCCTGTCCATCAAAGCCAAGGACATGGCTGAGGAAGCGGAAGTGCTGCAGGATTACAGCCGTAAATCCAGCAGCGGCGCGACCCTGGGGGATATCTTCAAGGAGCAGATGGGCGCCCAGGACGACTGATAAACCGGACAAGGGGGTTGCCACCGTGCATCCCTCTGTCGCCGCGGCAATCGTCTGGTCGGTTGCCGCTTATTTTTTCAGTGGATGCGCGAGCGGGCAGGGCGCGGTGTGTGATAGCGCTGCCCGCGTTTTTCTGGGGAAAGCCTCATGACGAAATCGGAGTTGATCGAAATTCTGGCGCGCAAGCGCAGCGATATTCCCTACCGGGATGTGGAGCAGGCGGTCAAGACCATGCTGGAGCAGATGAGCGAATCACTCGCCAATGGTGAGCGGATCGAAATCCGGGGCTTTGGCAGTTTCTCGCTGCATTTTCGGCCGCCACGCGTGGGGCGCAATCCCAAGACCGGCGATGCCGTATCCCTGGATGGCAAATATGTGCCGCACTTCAAGCCGGGCAAGGAACTGCGCGAGCGGGTCAATGATTACTACCAGAACGGTAGCGGTGAATTGCGGTAGGATAGAAAGCCGTCCCGCGCGGGCGGTCAGCCGTCGATGCAGAAAAACCCACCCGCGTTGCCGTGGGTTTTTTTTGGACGCTCGAACGGGAGCGCTGCAGGAAGGCATTGAACGGACACGCTGAAGCCCACAAAATTCCACAGTTGCAAACGCGCAAGCCGCCTAGGGCTGCTTGGGTTCCGAATCGTTCTGGCAGGGGAAATCGATGTCCTGGATCAAGTTCGTGCTGATCGCTGTCATTCTACTGGTCGTGTTGGTGCTGGGCGTGGAGTTTTCCACCCTGCACGCCGACTCGGTGACCGTCAATTATATGCTGGGCACTGCGACGCTTCCGCTGTCACTGGTGGTGGTGTGTGCGTTTGCTGCGGGCGCTGGGGTGGCGGCATTAATCGGTGCCTTTGTGGTTTTGCCGCTGCGCTGGCAGGTCGCGCGGCTGCGGCAGATGCTGTCCAGCAAGGAGCAGGATCTGAATCTGCTGCTGCGCAAGACTGGCCGGGAGGTCCGTTGAAGCGCCGCGTCTGTTGCCTGCGCTGCCCGTGCCCATGATGGAGCTTTTGTGGCTGCTGCTGCCGGTGGCCGCGGCTTCTGGCTGGTGGATAGCCCGGCGCGAGTATGCGCGCCGTGATGGTGCGGTCGTTAGTAATGCCGATTATTTCAAGGGGCTGAATTACCTGATCGATGAGAGACCCGATCAGGCGATCGAAGTGTTCACCCGAATGGCCGATGTGGATCGGGATACCGCCGAGATCCATCTGGCGCTCGGCAATCTGTTCCGGCGCCGGGGTGAGGTCGACCGGGCGATTCACATCCACGGCAGTCTGATCGATCGCACTCATCTGACCGCCGAACAGCGGCGCCGGGCGATGCTGGAACTGGGTGAGGATTACCTGCGTGCCGGTCTGTTCGATCGGGCCGAAACCCTGTTTCAGGAGCTGGTCGAGCAACCGGATCACACGGCGGTTGCTCTGTCGCGACTGATCTACATTTTTCAGCAGGAGAAGGACTGGCGGCAGGCGATTGCCTATTGTGATCGTCTGGAGCGAATCGGTGGCCTGTCTCGCCGCCGCGAGACCGCCCATTACTGCTGTGAACTGGCCGAGGAGGCGAGTCAGCGCCAGGATGAGGCCAGCGCCCAGGCGAGTCTGCAGGAGGCGCTGAGCCGCGATCCCGGCTGTGCCCGAGCCAGCCTGTTGCAAGGCCGCCTGGCGATGCGCGCGGGCGATTACCCAGCTGCAATGACCGCATTGCAGGCGGTGGAGTGGCAGGATCGCGGCTTTTTCCCGGAAGCGATTGCCCCGCTGAGCCAATGCTATGGCGCGCTTGGGCGACTGGATGAGTGGCTGGTTTATCTGCGCGCGGCGCATAGCCAGGATCATAGCGGGCGGGTGACGGATGCGGTGGCGGAATGGCTGCTCAAGCTGGAAGGTGAGGACGCAGCGCTGCGGTTTCTTGAATGTGAACTGCGTGACTATCCGACCCTGCTGGGTTTGCGCCGCTTGGTGGAGATCAAGCTAGGCCATGGTCGGGGTGCCGAGTATGCGGACCTGCGCGCTCTGCACTGCATCAGCACGCAGTTACTTAACAGCGCCGCGCGCTATCGTTGTGCGCACTGCGGTTTCGTCGTCAAAACCCTGCGCTGGTGTTGCCCCAGTTGCCAGCAGTGGAACACCATCAAGCCCATTCCTGATCTGGTGATGAAATCAGGCTGATTTGCGGCGCTCGATGGTTATACGCCTGAGTTATACGCCTGTACCAATAGGTGCGTTCTTTTTTGTTGCATTTGTCTTCCATTGCTCTAGGGTTATAAACAGTGTCGGTTGGTGCCCGCCGGCATTTGAACCCTCTTGATGCCCTAAGTGGAGGAAAAACAATGCGGTTTTCAAAATTGTTCACCGGGTTGGCCTTAGCGCTGTTTTCGATGCTGACCTTTGCCCAAGCGGTCGATATCAACACCGCGAGCGCTGAGCAACTGGATAAGTCTCTCAAAGGGGTCGGCCCCAAGAAGGCCGAAGATATCGTCAAATACCGCGAAGCGAACGGCCCCTTTAAATCCCTGGATGATCTGGCTAAGGTACCGGGCATCAAGCAAAAGGCCCTGGAAAAACTGCTGGCAGAAAATAAGGGCGTGTTGACGGTTGGCGCGACAGCACCGGCCACACCGGCCACACCGGCAGCACCGGCAGCACCGGCAGTTCCTGCGATGCCTGCTGTACCGGCCACACCGGCAGCACCGGCAGTTCCTGCGATGCCTGCTGTACCGGCCACACCGGCAGC
>OFRV01000040.1_pt1 | contig 19955 bp, 13 predicted proteins | sample 1543231 | NCBI WGS metagenome assembly OFRV01 (sample SAMN05442499, study PRJEB24371) | freshwater metagenome | isolation source: Freshwater Lake | place: Canada: Niagara | collected 2013-08-21 | reverse complement strand
GGGCAACCTCGGAAATATCGCGGATCGGCCAGACGATCTTGCGCGCCATCGAGTGCATCAGCAGGCCAAACAGGGTGAACATGACCAGCGCGAACACCAGCAGCGCATTCTGGATATGGGCGCGGATCGCCTGGCTGGCCTGTCCTTCCTGCTGATAGGCAGTAATGGCCTGAGCGGAGACATTCGATAGCAGCAGCACCAGATTGCGGGTCAGGCCGTCGAACTGGTTGTTGAGGGCGTGGATCTGTTCGTCCAGGCTGAAGTCGCTGCGCAACATCTCCTGGTAGCGCGTGATATAGGAGTCGAGCCGGGTGTCATTGCGCAGTGGTGAGCGTTCGATTTCACGCAGCAGCGAGTCAAAGGCCAGGTTCAGGCTGTCGTACTTGATCTGCGATCGGGTGAAAAAATAGCCTTCCTGAAAGCGGTTGACGTTGAACAGCGGTTTGTACAGAGCATTGGCCTCGGGGATGAAAAACAGCGTCGAGGCCAATACCTGATAGTTGGAATCGAAGCGGGTCTTGTTCAGGCGCTGCTGGGTCTTGAGCTGGGTGAGCTGGCTGAAGACGTTTTCGTAATCAGTCAGCAGGGTGTTGATCTGTTCCAGGGTATGGCGCGGCAGCAGCTCGGAAATGCGCGGGTCGAGCTGGCGAATGCTGGCCTTGGCCTCGTTGAGTAGCACGGCGAAGCGCTGTTCAGCATCGGGGCGATTTTGCGACAGCGCCGATTGTTCCCAGAAACGCACTTCCCAAAAGCGCCGTTCGAGGTTGCGGATGTCGCGGTCGGTCTGGGTGGCCAGCTCGCCGCGGCGGGCGCTGGAGGACAGCTCATCCAGAAACAGGACCACGCCCACATAGCTGCCGCCAAACAGCACGAACAGCAGGCCGGCCATCAGGAGAAAGCGCGTTTTGACAGTGCTGAACATGGCAGCTTCGCTACGGGTTGCAAGGAATCGGGCCGTCGCGCCGGTCGCGATGGCGCCTAGCGGCCGCTGGCAGTGATCAGGTCCAGTTCCACCAGGACATTGGCCGGCACTGTTTCCTGTCGCAGGGCGGCGACCGCCAGATCCACGGCGAGCGCACCCATCCGCTCGGGTTTCTGGGCGATGGTGGCACTGATTTGCCCATCGCGCACCGCCTGACGCGCCTCGGGGATGGCATCGAAACCGACCAGCAGCGGGTAGTGGGCTGGCTTGGCCTTTTGCAGTGCATCCATGACGCCCAGGATCATGTTGTCATTATGCGCGAAGATGGCATCGAACTGGCGGCCTTCTGCGAGCAGGCGCGCCATGCTGTCGCGGGCGCTGTCCCGGTCGAAGTTGGCCACCTCGCGCACCGCCACGTTCAGCTTGGGGTTGCGGGCCAAGGCCTCGTTGAATCCCTTGCCGCGCTCGTAGCTGGCTGAGGTGCCAGGAATGCCTTCAAATTCGGCTAGGGTACCACCGCTGTCCAGGCGACTGGCCAGATAGGCGCCCGCCAGCCGGCCGCCGGCGATGTTGTCGGACGCGACATGGGCCAGTACCCGGCCGCCATCGGCCTGACGATCGACAGTGATGACCGGAATCCGCGCGCGATTGGCCAGCTCGATGCCGGGGCGTACCGCCTGGGCGTTGGTCGGATTGACGATCAGCAGATCGACGTGGCTATCGACAAAGCCGCGTAGCGCTACCAGCTGCTGGGCATCGTCATTGCTGGCGTCGGCTTCGCTCAATTCGACGCCGTGCAGGGTTGCCTGGGTGCGAGCCCCCTGTAGCAGGCTGGTGAAGAAGGGATTTTGCGAATCCGACAGCGCCAGGGCGATGCGCTTGCCAAAGCTTTCATGGGCGATCAGATCCAGCGGGGTCTCCTGATATGTGGGAATTTTCTGCCCCTGCATGGAGCGGTGGGCGAGTTCGACGCCATGGCGCCCCATCAGCTCGGGATGCTGTTCGACAGTGGCGTGCATGCGGCCATTGCGCAGTTCGTTATGAACTTCATCGATGTTGTCGTACCCGGCGACCCAGACCTTGCCGGTGAGCTGGCGCAGGTCGAGCGCCCGCAACGCGCCGAGCGCCATCTGATCATTGGCGCAGAAAATGGCATTGATATCCCTGTTTTTTTCCAGCAGCGCTGATATCGCGGTGAAGGCATCCTCGGTTTGCCAGTTGCCGCTGACGGTATCGATGACTTCGATGGCGTTGCCACTGGTGAGCGCCTGGATGAAGCCGGTCTTGCGCAGTTCGCTGTTTTTGGCGCCGCGAATTCCTTCGATCACCAGCACCTTGCCCTTGCCCTTGAGCTTGGTGCGGATGTAGCTGCCTACCAGCGCCGCGCCCTTGGCGTTGTCGGAGCCGACAAATGGAATGGAGATGCCATACTGAGCTTGGGCGTCCTGATCAAGCGGGTTGTCGATATTGATGATGACGATGCCCTGGCTGGCGGCCTTGTTGAGGATCGGGACCAGCTTGCGCGAGTCGGCCGGGGCAATGACGATGGCGCCATAGCTGCGCGCGATCAGGTTGTTGATGATGCCGGCCTGATGTTCGATGTCGGTTTCCATCTCGGTGCCGAACACTTCCAGACTCAGCCCGTGTTCGCTGGCGTAGGCCTTGGCGCCGGCTTCCATCTTGAAGAAGAACGGATTCGACAGGGCCTTCATCACCAGGGCGATTTTGCGCTGGTTGGAGTTTTTAGGCTGCTCGGTAGCGGCACCCGCAGGCAGCACCGTGACAAGCAGAGCGGCTAACAGCCAGGTGAGCAGGAGTCTTGGCATGCAGTTCATGGGGCATATTCACTGTGACGGGATGGGCGGGAAGGGTTCGTGGCCAGCCGGTGCCGAGCAGACGAATGACGCCATGATAAGGAAAGACGACTGGCGCTGATAAGGAAATATTGAGCGCCTTGATCGTGGCTGAAAGCCGGCGGTAGTGTCCATTGGTTGCCGTGCGCTGCATGCCCAGCCTTGACAGGCCAGGCGAAGCGTCGCGATTGAAGCTGAGTTAAGTTTGCAAATGTCATATTCAAGAACACATGCACTAAAAATATAAGTGATGCGTAAAGAGCAATCACCGGAGGAGTGGGATGCAGAAGTATGAGGACGACGATTTCCGCCCAGCCGCGCGGGATACCGCTGAGCAGGTGGTGCTGATTGTCGAGCCGTCACAGACGGCGCGCCGCGCCCAAGCGGCGTTGCTGGAGGGGTTATTGCCGGGCGGAGTGCGCGAAGCCGGCAGCATCGCCGAGGTGGAGCGGATGATCCTGAACGGTGCGACAGTGACGCCGATGCCTGTCGAGCCGGTTTTGTTTGTGCTGGCCGCGCAGTTGCCAGATGGCGAGGGTCTGGCCCTGTGCCGACGGCTGCGTGCCGATGCCCGGATGCGGGATGCCGCCGTGCTGGTGCTGGGCGCGAGTGATGATCCGGCCCTGCTGGAGGCGGCCTTCGCGGCTGGGGCTAGTGATGGCCTGGTCTGGCCGGCGCAGGCGGCGCTGTTGCGTATCCGTGCTGCGGCTGCTCTGGGGCGGACTCGCAGCGTGCGCGAGTTGCGGCGCAGTGAGCAGCGCCTGCGCGATATCACCGCGCAGCTCAGCGAGGGCCTGCTGGTGATCGATACCGAGGCCCGCCTGCATTTCATGAACGCCGAGGCTGAACAGATGCTCGGCTGGAGCGCGGCGGAACTGCTGGGCAGTGATATCGGCGTGCTGTTCAAGAACACTGCGGGCGATGCGCCGCTGGCACCCGAGCAGTGTCCATTGCGGCAGAGCGCCCGGCTGGGTGTGCATTATCGCAGCGACGAGAGTCTGTTCTGGCATCGCGAGGGCCACCCGGTCACCGTGGCCTACCGGGTCAACCCGCTGTACGAGGGCGAGCAGCTGGTCGGTGCGGTGACCGTGTTTCACGATATCAGCACGCAGCGGCGTCACGAGACCGAGCGTTCGCTGGCTGCCAAGGCTCTGGAGTTCAGCCCCGAGGGTATCGTGGTGGCTGCCAACGATCCGGCGCATACCATCCTCAAGGTCAATCCGGCCTTTAGCGCAATCACTGGCTTCACCACCGAGGAAATGCGCGGGCGCAGTTGCCACGGCCTGTTTCACTGGCGCGAGGAGCCGGATTTCTACGCGCGCATGCTGGGCGAGTTGTACGCGCGCGGCGAGTGGCAGGGCGAGATCTGGACCCATCGCAAGGACGGTTCGACCTATCCGGCCTGGCTGCGTATCGCGGCGATTCGCGACGCGCATAACCGTCCAAGCCAGTACATGGCCATTTTCAGCGATATCACCACCCGCAAGCAGGCCGAGCAGCGTCTGGAATATCTGGCCAGTCACGATGCCCTGACCGGGCTGGCCAATCGCGCCGCGTTCATCGAACAGCTGCGGCGCGCCATTGAACATGCCTGCTGCGGTGATCAGCGCGTGGCGGTATTGTTCATTGATCTGGATCGCTTCAAGCCGGTCAATGATCAGTACGGCCATGCCGCCGGCGATCGTCTGCTGTACGAGGTGGCACGGCGTCTGCAGGCCTGCGTGCGTTCCAGTGATTGCGTGGCGCGGCTGGGCGGTGACGAGTTCATCATTGCCCTGACCGGTCTGGCGGGATTCGCCGGGGTGCAGCGTGTGGCGGCTCAGATTCTGGAGATCCTGAAGCGGCCTTTTCTGCTGTTGGGTCACGAAATTCTCATCAGCGCCAGTGTCGGCATCGCGCTGTTTCCCGATGATGCTGGCGATCTGAACGGGTTGGTCGAGTGTGCGGATCAGGCCTTGTATCGCGCTAAACAGGGTGGGCGTAATGACTATCAGTTTTACCAGGGCTGCAGCCTCGGTCCTGATTGAGTGATGACCGTGCTGCTCGGTGAATTTGAATGCCGCTTGGATAGCAAGGCGCGCATCGCCTTGCCGGCTGCGCTGCGCAAGCAGTTGCCAGCGGCGGCAGCGGGGCGGCTGGTGGTCAATCGTGGCTTTGAGCCGCATCTGGTGCTGTATCCGTTCACCGAGTGGCAGCGCATCAGCGCCGAGCTCAACCGTCTCAACCTGTACGTGAAGAAGAACCGCGATTTCGTCCGCTATTTCCATCGTGGCGCAACCGAACTGGAGCTGGACGGCAGCGGTCGGCTGCTGTTGCCGCGCCGACTGCTCGACTATGCCGGTATCAGCGAAGCCGTGATCCTGCTCGCCTATGCCAACCGCATCGAGTGCTGGGATCCGCTGCGCTATGAGCAGTTGCTGTACGACGAGCCGGCCGATTTTGCCCGGTTGGCCGAGGAGATCATGGGCGGAACCGATGCTGCCGAGAACGGCGAAGCATTTCCGGCCTTTCGCGAGCTGCCACCGGGGCCGCCGAACGCGCGCCATTAGCGGCCAGCGGCCGGCGCGCTCAGGCTGAGCACCGGACCGCCCGCCGCGTCGGCATCGGCCGGATCGTGCGTGACCAGCAGGGTGGGCAGGCCCCGCTCGCGGGCATGGGTGAACACGAAGCTGCGCATCCGTCCGCGCAGGGTGGTGTCGAGCTTCGCGAAGGGTTCATCCAGCAGCAGCGCCGCCGGTTCGGCCAGCAGGGTGCGCAGCAGCGCCGCGCGCGCCCGTTGTCCGCCGGACAGGGTTGCCGGGGCCTGTTCACCCAGCCCAGTCAAATCGGCCTCGCCCAGCGCTGCGGCAACCCGCCGCCGCCGTTCGTCACGACTCAGGCCGCAGGGCAGACCAAAGGCCAGATTCTCCGCCACGCTCAGATGGGGAAACAGCAGCGCATCCTGAAAAAGAATACCGACGCGGCGCTGTTCCGGCGGCAGTCCATCCAGTCGCCGCGTGCCCAGAGACACCGTGCCCATAGCGCGAAACGGCGCTGGCAGGATGCCGCACAGGTGGCTGAGCAGGGTTGATTTGCCGCAACCGCTCGGCCCCATCAGGGTCACGATGGCGCCGGGCGCAAGGTTCAGATCCAGTGGCGCGAACAGGGCCCGCTCCGCCAGGTGAATGCACACACGGTCCAGCACCAGATTCATCGCCGGCGCTCCCGGTGTGCCAGCATCAGGGCCAGAGCAAAGCCCAGCAGCGGCAACAGCGTCTGCGCTACTGCGTAAACGCCGATCAGGCGGCGGTTGGCTCCGGAAGTCAGGGCGACCGCTTCGGTGGTCAGGGTGGTGTAGCGGCCCGCACCGGCGAACACGGTCGGCAGATACTGCGTCACGCTGACCGCAAAACCCACCGCCGCCGCTACCGCCACCGCACCACTCAGCAGCGGCAGCTTGATGCGCCAGAACACCCGCGTCGGTCCAGCGCCCAGCGTCCGCGCGCTCTGTGCGTAGCGCTGGTCGAATGCCCGCCAGGGATCAGCCAGCGACAGAAATACATAGGGCAGTACAAACAGCAGATGGGTCCACAGCAGCGCCAGCCAGTGACCCTCCAGACCCCAGCCCGCCAGCAACACCTGCACCCCGAATAGAAAGCTCACCTGCGGTACCAGCAGGGGCAGATAGAGCAGCCACAGGCTGCGTCCGCTCACCGCACGCCGCTGGCGCTGTTCCTGCTCCAGGCAGGCTATGACCAGCAGGAGCGCCAGTCCGGTCGCCGCCACGCCGATGCTGAGCGTGTTACCGGTCGCCGCCGTCAGGCTGTCGAACTGGCTGCGCCAATGCGCCAGGGTCCACTGTGCTGGCCAGGCCTCGGGAAAGGTCCAGCGCTGGGCAAAGGACCAGACCAGCAATCCCAGCGCGCTCAACTTTGCCAATCCCAGCGCCAGCGCACCACTGCCCAGTGCCAGCCACTGAGCCAGCGCGCCGCCGCCGCCGCGCCCGCCATCGCTCAGCCATGCACGGCTGCAGCGGGCCAGCAGCTGGATGGTGCCTTCCCACAGCAGCAGCGCCAGCCCGGTCACGCCCATGAGCAGCAGGGCCGCCGCCGCCGCCGGCAGGCGTGCATGCAGATCGGGATCATTGAAGCTGCGCAGCGCCTGCACCGCCAGGGTTGACGGCGCGCTCGGACCGATGATCAGGGCTACATCGACCACGCTCAGGGCAAAGGCCAGCGCTGCGAACACCGGCAGGCGAATCAGCGGATACAGTTGCGGCAGCACCACTTTCAGGAAGGCGCTGACCGGGCCGTAGCCGAGGGTGCGGGCCACAGTCAGATCATGATCGGCGGGCCAGCGCGCCAGCCCAGCCAGGCTCATGAACAGCAGATAGGGGGTTTCCTTGAGGGTCAGCGCCAGGATCAGGCTCAGGCCCCAGGGATCCTGTGGCCCGAACGGTCCCAGTTCCGGCGGTCGTTCCCAGCCGGTCGCCCAGGGGGACAGCAGCCGCGCCAATCCACCGCTTGGCGCGATCAGAAAGGCCAGTCCCAGGGCCAGCGCAGCATGCGGCATGGCCAGCAGCGGCGCCAGACTGCCCCGGATGTGCGCCAGCCAGCGACTTTGATAGCAGCCGGCGAGCAGCATCAGGGTCAGCAGCAGCGCTAGCAATGTCGCGGCCACCCCGGTCCACAGGGTCAGGATCAGCGCGTGGCTCAAGCCCGGCTCGGCGAGCAGGGTGCGCCACGGTTGCAGTGAAAACCCGGTCGCGCCGATGGCCGGCAGGTAACCAAAGGCGGGCAGCAGCGTACCGGTCAGCCCGGCGCTGATGGGCATCAGCAGTAATGCCAGAGTCAGGGCCGGTGCTCCGCTCAGCAGACTGCCGCTGCACCATGTCGCGATCTGCACCGGGCTAGCGGCTATAGCGCGCGCGCCAGGCTGCTTCCAGCCGCTCCATCCAGCTCGGGTGCGGCTCCGGCAGCGGCGTGCCCAGTTGCGCGGCGCTGAGCGTGGCGACACCGGGCTTGAGCGCGGCGAAGCGCTGCTGGTCTTCGGGCGGCAACTGGTCCACCGCCAGCACGGTCAGATCGCCCCACACCGCCGGATCCTGCTTGCGCGCCTGGGCTTCCGGGGAGAGCAGGACGTTGGCGACCACCAGGGCTCCTTCCCTGGCGCGGGCGTTGTAGGGAATGGCGACGAAGTGAGTGTTGCCGATGGTGCCCCCGGTCAGCACATAGGTGCGCACCGTGTCGGGCAGAGTGCCTTTGGCGATTTCCGCTGAGGCATCATTGGGGTGGAAACTGAAGGCGATGTCGATTTCGCCATCGGCCAGCAGTTGCCGCAGCGCCGGCATGCTGGGCGGATAGGCCTGACCCTGTCGCCACAGATAAGGGCGAATCTGGTCCAGCCAGCGCCACAGCGGCGCGCTGACCGGGCCGAAATTGGCGTCGGTAGCCGGTTTTTGCAGAGCCTCGCGCTGCTCGCTCAGCTCCAGCAGTGCCTGCTTGAGAAAGGTCGAACCGAGAAAATCCGGTGGCTCCGGATAGGTGAAGCGGCCCGGATGCGCCTGGGCGTAGGCGAGCAGTGCCGCCATGGATTTTGGCGGCTCGCGGACCACGGCGCTGTCATAGACGAACACGATCTGCGCCATGCCCCAGGGCGCTTCCATACCCTCGACCGGCACGGTGAAGTCAACCGTGGTGGTGGGCTTGCCGACGGTATCGACATACCGGTAGTGGGGCAGGCGCGCGGTGAACGGGCCATACAGCAGGCCGTTATCCTTCATGGCGCGGAAGTTTTCGCCGTTGATCCATAGCAGGTCAACGCTGCCATCCTGGTGACGACCAGCGTTCTTCTCGGCCAGAATGCGGGACACGGTTTCGGCAATGTCGCTGACCTTGACATGGCGCAGGGTGATGCCGTAGCGGGCCTGGACCTGCTCGCCGACCCAGGCAATGTAGGCGTTCACCTTGTCATCACCGCCCCAGCTATTCCAGTACACAGTCTGGCCGCGCGCGGTCTTTTCGATCGTCGCCCAGTCCGGCTCGCTGGCGCGGACGGTGCCGGTCAGCAGCGCCAGGAGCCACAGGCTGAGCGCCAGGAGGGGATGCGTGAGCTGTGGTTGATGGTGCACGAGACCTCCTCGAAGTTGTGGGTAACGGATACGCGCGCATTCTTACAGGTACTGCAAGGGACTGCCCAGTGCCCATTCCTGGCGCACCGTGGCCATGATCGCCGGGTCCAGATAATGATCGACCCGGTTCTGGACATGTGCGACCAGCGCGGCGTCGCTGCGTTCTGCAGACCAGTCCTCGGTGCTGGTGGCGCTGCTGGGCTGTTCCAGACGGCGCGCCTGCCGCGAGGCCACCCGCCACTTGACGCACCAGGTGACTGCTCGTAACCACACCAGACGGCGCAGCGGCAGCAGCCAGGGCCGCAGTTGTGTGGCCAGATCGGGCGCAGCCGCCTCCAGCCAGTGCTGATAGAACGCGGCGATGGCTGCCAGCGTTGGGGCGCCGGCGGCGACCACGTCCCAGGTGGTCGAGGTGTAGAGGCTGGCATGGGCCAGATCGACCGCTGGCGAACTGTACTGGCCCTTTTCCCAGTCCACCAGCACCGCCTGACCGTGCCGCAGCAGCCAGTTGCCGGGATGGGTATCGGTGGCGATCAGGCGCACCGGCTGCACCTGACCGGCGGCCTCGGCGGCACAGCGCTGCGCCCAGCGCAGTTCCCCGGCCAGCTGCGCCTGACTGTCGGCGGACAGGGCTGCGTCGGGCAAAAACGCCGCCTGCGCCTGGATGGTGCGGAGTTCGCTGGCGACGGCATCGGCACTGTCGCGCAGCGGTGGCTGATGCGCCGCCGCGGGCCGCGGCAGGTTATGCAGCGCCGCCAGTGCCGGCGCGATCTGCGCCAGTTCCGCCGGCATGTGCAGCGGGCGTCCGGCGATATATTCGACGAGCAGCGCGCCCAGCGGCAGATCGGCGCAGGGCAGCAGTACCCGCTTCAAACGTGGCGCGTGGCCGGAGGCGCTGGCGCGACGGAAGCAGGCTGCCTGATAGCGCAGATTGTCGAGCGCGGCCAGGCCAAACTGGCTCTGCTTGGGGACCCGCGCCAGCCAGCCGCTATCGCCAAGCCGGAGATGGTCATGGGCCAGACCGGTCGTGGGCAGCGCGTGCAGGTCCGCCGCGTGCAGGGTGGCAAAATCGGGATCGGCGCTGATCCGCGCGTGCAGGGTGGCCAGGGCACAGGCACTGAGCGAGTGGCGCATGGGCTATGACCGGGATGCTGAGGGCGGACCGGCGCGGCCGGTGCGTGCATACATGTGCCGCCAGAGCGCCTTTTCCAGCTCCACCAGCAGCAGTACCGCCAGCCCGGCCAGGGTCACGATCACCCAGTCGCGGGCGGGCATCGGCGCGGTGCCCATCAGATAGTGCAGGGGCGGGAAATAGGTAAAGGCCAGTTGCAGCAGCAGCAGGATGCCGATGGTGATCAGCACCGGGCGACTGCCCAGCAGACCGGCGCGCGACAGGATCGAATCATGGATATAGCGGCTGTTGAACAGGTAGAAGATTTCGCCCACCACCAGCGCATTCACCGCCACGGTGCGTGCCAGCGCTGCATCCACGCCCTGACTGCTCTGCCACAGGAACAGGCTCAGCGGCGCGATCACCAGCAGCACCGACATGAAGAGGATCCGCCACAGCATGAAGGCATTGATCAGCGGCTCGGCGGGATCACGCGGTGCGCGCTGCATCACGCCGGCTTCGGCGGGTTCAAAGGCCAGTGCCAACGACAGGGTCACCGCAGTCACCATGTTCACCCACAGCACCTGCACCGGCGTCAGCGGCAGCGCCACGCCGAACAGGATTGCGGCCACGATCACCAGCGCCTCGGCGCCGTTGGTCGGCAGGGTGAACAGCAGCGCCTTGCGCAGGTTGTCATATACGGTGCGGCCTTCCTCGACGGCGTGGGCGATGGAAGCGAAATTGTCATCAGCCAGCACCATCGCCGCCGCTTCCTTGGCCGCTTCGGTACCCTTGAGGCCCATGGCCACCCCGACATCGGCCCGCTTGAGCGCCGGCGCGTCGTTGACTCCATCACCGGTCATCGCCACCACCTGGCCGCGATCCTGCAGCGCCCTGACTAGACGCAGCTTGTGCTCGGGGCTGGCGCGGGCATACACGTCGATATCCAGCACCCGCGCCTGCAGCGCCACGTCGTCGAGGGTTTCCAGTTCAGCGCCGGTCAGGACCTGGCCGTTCGCGCCGATCCCGATCTGGGTAGCGATGGCCTGCGCGGTGGCGCCATGATCGCCGGTGATCATCTTGACCCGGATGCCAGCGGCATGGACCTGATGCACGGCGTCGATGGCCTCGGCGCGCGGCGGATCGCTGATGCCCAGCAGGCCCAACAGGGTCAGGCCGGATTCGACCTCGGCAAAGGTCAGTTCGCGCAACTGACTGGGCGCGCTGCGGAATGCCACCGCCAGCACCCGCTGGCCGCGCGCCGCCAGCGCCTCGACCTGTTCCCGCCAGGCATCCGCATGCAGGGGCTGGAGATCAGGGTCATGTTGCTGATCGACGCACATGGCCAGCACCCGCTCCGGTGCGCCCTTGACGTGGATGATGTGCCCGCCGCTGTGATGATCATGGTGCAGGGTGGCCATGAAGCGGTGTTCGGATTCGAACGGAATGCTGTCAAGGCGATGAAAGCGGGTCTGCGCCTCACCGGGATCGAGACCAAGCTTGCGGGCCAGGGTGAGCAATGCGCCCTCGGTAGGATCGCCGTCCATCTGCCAGTGTCCATCCTGATCGCGCAGCACGGCATCGTTACACAACTGCGCGGCCAGACCGATCGCGTGCAGATCGGCCGCCTGATCCAGATCGAGCAGGACACCCCGGCTCTGAAAATCGCCCACCGGCGCGTAGCCGACACCGCCGACCTGGATCTGGCGCATGGGAGTGACCACCTGCTGCACGGTCATTTCGTTGCGGGTCAGGGTGCCGGTCTTATCCGAGCAGATCACGGTCACCGCACCCAGCGTTTCCACCGCCGGCAGGTGTCGGATAATGGCATTGCGCCCGGCCATGCGCTGCACGCCGATGGCCAGGATGATGGTCATGATCGCTGGCAGCCCTTCCGGAATCGCCGCTACGGCCAGGGCCACCGCCGCGATGAACATTTCACTCGCCGGGTGGCCGCGCCAGAACACGCCGGCAACAAAGGTCGCCGCTGCCGCCAGCACGATGACCGCGCTCAGCCAGCGGCCAAACTGGGCCATCTGCCGCAGCAGCGGCGTGGCGATATCCTCGATCTGTTCCAGCAGGCTGCTGATGCGACCGATTTCGGTCTGCATGCCGCTGGCCACTACCACGCCCACGCCCTGGCCGTGGATGACCAGGGTGCCGGAATAGGCCATGCACAGCCGGTCGCCAAGCGGCGCGTCACCGGGCAGTGGCGCGGGATGTTTGCCGACCGCTTCCGCTTCACCAGTGAGCGCGGCTTCCTGGATGCGCAGGCTGCGGACTTCCAGCAGGCGCAGATCGGCCGGCACCTTGTCGCCGGATTGCAGCAGCACCCAGTCGCCGGGCACCAGTTCCTCGGCGGCGATTTCGCGCCGCTGACCGTCGCGCAGCACCATGGCCCGCAGCGAGAGCAGGTTGCGGATCGCGGCCAGGGCTGATTCGGCCTTGCCTTCCTGCACGAAGCCGACGATGGCGTTGATGATCGTCACGCCGAGGATCACCGCAGTATCGACAGCATGGCCGAGTAGGGCGGTGATCGCCGCCGAGGCCAGCAGCACGTAGATCAGCACGTTATGGAACTGCAGCAGGAAGCGCATGACGGGACTGCGTGCCGGCGCCGAACGCAGCCGATTGGGCCCGTAGCGCTGCAAGCGATCACGGGCTTCCGCTTCGTTCAGGCCGCCGGGCGCGCTGTTCAATGCCTGCAGAACCTGTTCGCTGGACAGGGTATGCCAGGGCGGCAGGGTGGACGGTAGCGAGGATGGTGCGTTCATGGGCAGGAGTCCTCGTGATAGCGGCGCTAAAACGCCAACAGGCTCCGTGACAGTATGCCACGGAGCCTGCAGTGCCGGCTTGGCGCGAGTAGCCGCGCCCCGGTTTGCCCTTACTTCTTCAGCGCCAGAATGCTCTCATTCAGGGCTTCGACCCGCTTGGTCAGTTCCTGAATATCGTCCTGGGTGGGCACGCCGAGCCGGTTCAGCACCCGGGCGACCCGCTCCTGGAACATCTCTTCCAGGCGATCGAACTGCTGGTTGGCCTTGCCACGGAACTCGACGACCTTGCCGCGCGCTTCTTCGATACGCGCCTCAGCGTTCTGCCGGGCCTGCTGCTCAACCTTTTCCCCTTCCGTGACCAGCGACTGGAACAGCTTCTCGCTTTCCTCCTGGGTGCGGGCAAAGGCGCCCAGCCCCGCCAGCCAGATGCGATTGGCCGATTCACGGATATTGTTGGCCATCGGGTTCTCGATGATGCTCTTGAGTGCGGTGCTTGCCATGGTGAGTCTCCTCGACATAAGGCTATGGTTTCAGGGGCCATTTTTGCCGCGGCCCGACCGGTTTAACCCTGCATTGGAGCCTACTGTAGCAAGCAAAATTAGAGTGAACACCCTACGCACAGGCGGTTGTTTAGCACAGCAACTGCCAGTCGAGGGTCTCGCCGGCGCGCAGCGGAATCAGGGTTTCCGCGCCAAAAGGCAGTTCCAGCGCTACTGGATGCGGCTGGTGGCGCAGGGTAATGGTGCCGGTGTTGCGCGGCAGGCCGTAGAAGTCGGCGCCATGGAAGCTGGCGAAGGCTTCCAGTCGCTCCAGGGCTCCGGCGGCGGCGAAGGCCTGCGCGTACAGTTCCAGTGCGGCATGGGCGGTGTAGCAGCCGGCGCAGCCACAGGCAGCTTCCTTGCCGCTGCGCGGATGCGGCGCGCTGTCGGTGCCGAGGAAGAACTTGGCGTTGCCGCTGATGGCGGCCCTGACCAGGGCTTGCCGATGCCGTTCGCGCTTGAGCACCGGCAGGCAGTAGTAATGGGGGCGGATGCCGCCCTGAAAGAGCGCGTTGCGGTTATAGAGCAGGTGATGGGCGGTGATGGTCGCGGCGACCGTAGCCGGTGCATCGCGGACAAAATCGACCGCATCGGCGGTGGTGATGTGCTCCAGGACGATCCTGAGCGCTGGAAAGTCGCGCAGCAGCGGTTGCAGCACCTGCTCGATGAACACTGCCTCGCGGTCGAACAGATCCACCTCGGGATCGGTGACCTCGCCGTGCACCAGCAGCGGCAGGCCCTGCGCCTGCATCGCCTCCAGCGCCGGGTAGATCTTGCCTACCGCCGTGACGCCGGCATCGGAATGGGTGGTCGCGCCGGCCGGATAGAGCTTGCAGGCGACGATGTGGCCCGAGGTGCGGGCGTGGCTGATTTCCGCCGGCGCGGTGTTGTCCGTCAGGTACAGAGTCATCAGCGGCTGAAAATCCAGGCCGGCCGGCACAGCATCGAGAATGCGCGCCCGGTAGGCCAAAGCCTGCGCGGTGCTGGTGACCGGCGGGCGCAGGTTGGGCATGATGATGGCGCGGGCGAACTGGCGGGCGCTGTGCGGGACGACGGCGCGCAGTGCATCGCCATCGCGCAGGTGCAGATGCCAGTCATCGGGGCGGGTCAGGGGCAGGGTATCCATCGGCAGATCCAGGTCGGCAGCGAAGACAGGGCGCAAATTATACGCCGGGCTTGCCTTGACGCGCCGGGGCAAAGTTTTAAGCTAGCCAGTCGCGGCCCGCGGGCCGTCCGGCAATGCCGGGCGTCCAGCACGTGGAGCCTTTTAATCAACGGGAACAATGGGAAAAGCGTATGTCCGATGTGAAGAAAGTCGTGCTGGCCTATTCGGGTGGCCTGGATACCTCGGTCATCCTGAAGTGGCTGCAGGATGTCTACCAGTGCGAGGTGGTGACCTTCACCGCCGATCTGGGTCAGGACGAGGAACTGGAGCCGGCGCGGCAGAAGGCGCTGCAATTTGGCATCAAGCCGGAGAACATTTTCATTGACGACCTGCGCGAGGAGTTCGTGCGCGATTTCGTCTTCCCCATGTTCCGCGCCAATGCCATTTATGAGGGCGAGTACCTGCTGGGCACGTCGATTGCCCGGCCGCTGATCGCCAAGCGGCAGATCGAGATTGCCGTGCAGACCGGCGCCGAGGCCATCGCGCATGGCGCGACGGGCAAGGGTAATGATCAGGTGCGTTTCGAACTGGGCGCCTACGCGCTCAAGCCAAATATCAGGATCATCGCGCCGTGGCGCGAGTGGGATCTGCTGTCGCGCGAGAAGATGCTGGCCTATGCCGAACAGCATGGCATTCCGGTGGAGATGAAACGCGGCACCAAGTCGCCGTATTCGATGGATGCCAACCTGCTGCACATTTCCTACGAAGGTGGTGTGCTTGAAGACCCGTGGAACGAGCCGGAAGAACCGATGTGGCGCTGGTCAGTATCGCCGGAGAAGGCCCCTGATCAGCCGCTTTATATTGAACTGAGCTATCGCAATGGCGATATCGTAGCGATCGATGGCGAGGCGCTGACGCCGGCGGCGGTGCTGCTCAAGCTGAATCAACTGGGCGGCGCGCACGGTATTGGCCGGCTGGATCTGGTGGAAAACCGCTATGTGGGCATGAAGTCGCGCGGCTGCTACGAGACGCCCGGCGGCACCATCATGCTCAAGGCACATCGGGCCATGGAGTCACTGACCCTGGATCGTGAGGTGGCCCATCTCAAGGATGACCTGATGCCGCGCTATGCCAGTCTGGTCTATAACGGCTACTGGTGGAGTCCGGAACGCAGGATGCTGCAGACCATGATCGATGCCTCGCAGGCGCCGGTGAATGGTACGGTGCGGGTCAAGCTGTACAAGGGCAATGTGATCATCGCCGGCCGCAAGTCGGATGACAGCCTGTTCGATATGAATATCGCCACCTTCGAGGATGACGCGGGCGCCTATGATCAGAAGGATGCCGGCGGCTTTATCAAGCTGAATGCGCTGCGCATGCGCATCGCGGCACTGAAGGGACGCAAGTAGCAGAAAGCGCCTGCCCTTTTCCAGCGGGAGAGGGCGGTTTGCGCCAATCAGGATATCCAGCCACGAAAAAGCCGGCTTGCGCCGGCTTTTTTAATGCCTGGGCTGGAGGCGTGAACCGGATCTGGTCCACGCCTGCCCGGCAGCTTAGGCTGCCTCGACTACGCGCCAGACTTCCGGCGCCTTCTCAGCACGCTCACCAAAGGCCTGCCGCTGGGCTTCGAGTTCCGCCGGCAACTGCGCGCCGAACTTCTCGAAGAAGCCCTTGATCTCGGCGATCTCGTTGAGAGCTTCGGCGCGGTTGATGCTGGTGATGGTCTCGAACTGCTCCTTGGAGAAATCCAGACCTTCGAAGTCCAGATCCTCGTAACGCGGCATCAGACCGAACGGGCTTTCCACCGCGCTGACCTGACCATTGACGCGCTCCACGATCCACTTCAGCACCCGCATGTTCTGGCCATAGCCCGGCCAGACGAACTTGCCGTCCGGACCCTTGCGGAACCAGTTGGTGCGGAAGATCTGCGGCAGCTTCAGGCCGGACTTCTTGCCCATGTTGACCCAGTGGCCCCAGTAGCTGGCCATGTTGTAGCCGCAGAACGGCAGCATGGCGAACGGATCGCGGCGAATGCCGGTGACGCCAATCGCGGCGGCGGTCGCTTCCGAACCCATGGTCGCGGCCATGAACACGCCGTGGTTCCAGTCAAAGGCCTGGTAGACCAGCGGGAAGGTCTTGGACAGACGGCCACCGAAGATGAAGGCCGAGATCGGCACACCGGCGGGATCTTCCCAGGCCGGATCGATGGTCGGGCACTGTGCGGCAGGCGCGGTGAAGCGCGAGTTGGCATGCGCGCCCAGACGACCGCAATCCGGCGTCCAGTCATTGCCCTGCCAGTCGATGCCGTGGGCCGGAGCCGCAACGCCCATGCCTTCCCACCACACGTCGCCGTCATCGGTCAGCACGACGTTGGTGAAGATCGAGTTGGCCTTGCACGATTCCATCGCCATCGGGTTGGAATCATAGGAGGTGCCGGGGGCGACGCCGAAGAAGCCCGCTTCCGGGTTGATGGCGCGCAGGGTGCCATCGGCGGCTGGCTTGATCCAGGCGATATCGTCGCCCACCGTCAGCGCCTTCCAGTTGCCGAAGCCCTTGGGCGGCACGATCATGGCCAGGTTGGTCTTGCCGCAGGCGCTCGGGAAGGCCGCCGCGACGTAGGTCTTGTCGCCCTTGGGCGATTCCAGACCGAGGATCAGCATGTGCTCGGCCAGCCAGCCTTCATCGCGGGCCATCGACGAGGCAATGCGCAGCGCCAGGCACTTCTTGCCGAGCAGGGCGTTGCCGCCGTAACCGGAACCGTAGGACCAGATCTCGCGGGTTTCCGGGAAGTGCACGATCGCCTTGCGGCCGATATCCGGTTCGCACGGCCACGGCACGTCCTGCTGACCGGGGGCCAACGGTGCGCCAACCGAATGCACGCAGGGGACGAAGAAGCCGTCGCTGCCCAGGGCATCGAGCACCTTCTGGCCCATGCGGGTCATGATCTTCATGTTGACCACGACATAGGCCGAGTCGGTCAGCTCCACGCCGATCTGGGCGATCGGGCTGCCGATCGGACCCATGCTGAAGGGAATGACGTACAGGGTGCGGCCGCGCATGCAGCCGTTGAACAGTTCCTTCAGCTTGGTGCGCATTTCCGCCGGCGGCGCCCAATTGTTGGTCGGGCCGGCATCGTCCTTGACTTCCGAGCAGATGAAGGTGCGGTCCTCGACCCGCGCCACGTCGGACGGATGGGAGCGGGCCAGGAAGGAATTGGGGCGCTTTTCCGGGTTCAGCCGGGTGAAGGTGCCGGATGCGACCATTTCGTCGCACAGACGCTGATATTCCTCCTCCGAGCCATCACACCAGACCACACGGTCGGGTTGGGCCAGTGCGGCTACTTCGTCGACCCACTGCAGCAGCTTGGCATTGCTGGTACGATTCTTGCCATCGTGAGTGATTGCCATCGATAGAATCCCCTCTGATTTAAGATACGCTCGGGTTGGAAGACCACCAAACGGGGTGTTTCACCACCGTCCGTGCTGGGATGCTGACCGGCGAGAAGCCCGCGCGGGCCGGTTTCACCATGACATACAAGGTTATCACCAAGCGGCTTTGCTTGCCACCGGTCACGGTTTTCGCGGCTGGGCGGCGCATGGCCATGCGCGCGGCCGGGCCGGAAATTTTTTGCGCGCCCCGTAAGCCATTGCGCCATCGCCCGGGAATAAACAGGTAAGAGCACGGCACTTGCAGCCGGCTCGCAGATCCCGCTGCTTCACCCGAAACGGCTACTTGACCCGGTGCGCGACAAGCTCCGCCGTTCAGGATGGGGAAGTTGCGGGTCGAGGTTGAGACCACCGTGGCGTTATCCGCCACCCGCGCCTGATTGCCTATGCACAGCGAGCAGCCGGGCATTTCCATACGCGCGCGGCAGTGCCGTAGATGGCGTAGTAGCCTTCTTCGCTGAGCGGGTGGGCGTCCATCTTGGTCGGCGGGGAAATCCACAGCCGGGTTGGGATGTTGGGGAGCGAAGCCGAGCAAGCCAGAGCACATGGAGAATGGCTGCGTCGTGTAGATGCAGCCGATTGGGTTAAGAAAATGACGCAGCGACCGGAGCAAGGGAATGCCGCTGCTTGAGATTGAAAAACGGGCCACTGACTTCATTAAAAGGTTGCCACCCAAACCGTTCAAGCAGGTGATGGGGAAAGTACGGGGTCTCCTGAAAATGTCTTTTCCTCACCATTCTTGACCGAGACGATTGTTTTCAGACGGGGTTTTTCGGGCATCGAGTTCGCGCTGGAGGGCGAAACTTTGCAGTTCGAGAGGGTCGATGATTTGGCGCATCCTTAAATCCGGAAGAACGCCAGATCATCTCAGAGTGATTTTGGACAGAAAATGCCCCATTTTTCCCGATGTTGCCGGACATCGCGGCGCAGGCCATCCGGGAACGCAGTGTCATCCATGACGTAGCGGGTCATGCGGCAATAGCGATCTTGCTGGCCCGGTTCATGTTTCAGGAAATACGCGATGGCGATCTGGCTCTTGATGCGGAAATCGGGGTCGGCGATGTAGTAGGCGTCCAGAATCTGTTTGGCTTCGGCAATGCGATTGTTCCGCAACAGCGTGGCCGCTACATAACGATGGATGGTTTCATTTTCATACGCCTTGGCCGCGGCAACCAGCGCGTCAGTGGAAAGGTTGCAGTAGTCGGGCGCAACCCGCCCTTGTTCCAGACTCTCCGCACAGGCCAGTAGGGCAAAGACGGTGTCGGGACGCGGGCGTTCACGCTGTTCGAGGTAAATCAGCCAGTCGCCTTCCAGGGTCCACATCTCTTGCGCAGGATCGGCATCCTGGCCGGAAATATAGCGCACAACCGATTCCAGCCGGCGGGATTGGTCGTCATTGCGCACCATAGTGAGCATAGCCGCCGCAGCACGGGCGGTGTTATGGCGATTATGCGCCAGGTGATGCTGGATGAGCGTGGCGTAGGCTTGGGTCAGTTGGTCGCCGGCCCGACCGGCAGCATCGACATCGGCGATGGAGATATAGGCGTAATTGAGGATGGGTAATACCGCCTCCAGATGCGCTGGTTCCCGGACCTGCTCGGTAAAGGCGATGAACGTTTGCACGGCCTGTTCAGCAAACTTCGGTTGATCGGCTGCCCGTTCGGCGTAGACCACGGTGCGGTAATAGCTGGACAGGGCGTGTTGCAGCCGGTAGGCGTGCAGCCGTTCTGGTTCAGCGCCGAGTTTGGCCAACAGAGTTTCGTAGCGCGCCTGAGCCTCGGTGAACTGCCGTTCAGCTGCTTCCAGACTGCTGCGTTCTCCCGTACCCAGATAGACATCGTAGTGTTTGACGCCGGCCTGCAGGGCGGCTTCAAACTGGGCTTCCTGCAGCGCCAGGCTGTAGTCGAGTTTGAGATCAACGACCAGCAGCGTTTGCGCCAGGCTGGCAAATCCGTGGTCCATTTGTGCGCCGAGATCGTCAATGCGCGTGGTCAGGTGCTGGCTATGACGATCCAGCGCCTCCAGGGTTAGCGCGAGACCGTAGTGGACCTGTTGGCCGAGGATCGTCAAGTCCTGCTGAATGGCGGTCAGGGGTT
>OFRV01000039.1_pt1 | contig 20183 bp, 16 predicted proteins | sample 1543231 | NCBI WGS metagenome assembly OFRV01 (sample SAMN05442499, study PRJEB24371) | freshwater metagenome | isolation source: Freshwater Lake | place: Canada: Niagara | collected 2013-08-21 | reverse complement strand
GCGCAGAACAGCAGGGCGGGCAGGGCAAGGGGATGACGCATAGGATGTGGCTCCAGGTTACGAGGTGGTGAATATTGGACCGCGCCACGACGATAGGGTCGCGATTCCGCAGGGAGAAGCGTAGCGGTTTCCGGGTGTCTTTGCTGGCTTTGCCGTGCCGCCGCACCGATGCGGGCCGGTTTGCACCAGGATTGCCCCTTAGGGCGCGTGATTAGGCAGCGCAAACCGGTGACTAACGCCGGCTTTGGTGGCATGGCGTGGGATTTGCCTTGTATTGACAGATGTACGGTGCGCCTGGTCACCGACTCTTGCGTGGCATACCTCATCCAATGGACCTTTCCATGACCCGATCCCAACGCTTTTACACAGTACTGCTGCTGTTGCTGCCCACCGCTGCCCTGGCCGAGCCGCAGGGCAAGACCAGCGCCGATGCCGTGTGGCTGATGACCGCTGCGGCGCTGGTGTTCCTGATGCAGGCTGGCTTTGCCTTTCTGGAAAGCGGCATGGCCCGCGCCAAGAATGCGGTCAACGTCATCATGAAGAATGTGCTGGATCTGTGCATCGGTTCGTTGGTGTTCTGGGTGGTCGGCTATGGCCTGATGTTTGGCCGTAATGAAAGCGGCCTGTTCGGAACCAGCGTCTTCATGCCCGAGCACATGACAGCGTTCGACTACTGTTTTCTGCTGTTTCAGCTCATGTTCGCCGCCACTTCCGCCACCATCGCCAGCGGTGCCATGGCCGAGCGCACCCGTTTTGCTGGTTATCTGGTCGGTGCGGCGTTTATCACCGGCCTGATCTATCCAGTGCTGGGCAGTTGGATCTGGGGCGGCTATCACGGTGGCCAGGGCTGGTTGCAGCGGTTGGGCTTCATCGACTTTGCCGGCTCGACCGTGGTGCATTCCACCGGCGCCTGGTGTGCGCTGGCCGGGATTCTGGTGGTAGGGCCGCGCCTGGGGCGGTTTCCGCGCTCTGGCTCGCCCCGCAATCTGCCCGGCCATAATCTGGCGCTGGTGGCGCTGGGTGGCTTCATTCTCTGGTTTGGCTGGTTTGGTTTCAATGGTGGTTCAACGCTGACCGCCAATCTCGATATCGGCCGCATCAATCTCAATACCCAGATGGCCGGATCAGCCGGGGCGGTAGGGGCGATGCTGGCCAGTGCCCTGCTGCGCCAGCCGCTGCTGTTGACCCAGATCATCAACGGCATGCTGGGCGGTCTGGTTGGTGTCACCGCTGGCTGCGCGACCATGCTGCCGGGCTTTGCAGTGCTGACCGGTTTGATGGCGGGAATCATCGTCGTGTTGGGCACGCGCCTGCTTGACCGCCTGCGACTGGATGATGTGGTGGGGGCGATTCCCGTGCATGGCTTCTGCGGTATGTGGGGAACGCTGGCCGCTGGCCTGTTCTTCGATGGCGATCTATTCAATGGCGCGCGGGTGCTGGTGCAACTGGCGGGTATTTTCGCCTGCCTGGGCTGGGTGCTGAGCAGCGCCTTGCTGATGTACTGGCTGATTGAACGCACCATTGGCCTGCGCGCCGGTACCCTGCATGAGCAGCGCGGCTTGGATATCACCGAGCATGCCGAGATTGGTTATCCAGAATTTGCCCGGCCAAGCGTTTATGACAGCGAAACCCTGGAGCAGTTATCACGGCAGGCGACGCGCCCATGAGTATGGCAATAGCGCCGGATCCTGCGATTACCTTGCGCCGCCGGGCGCTGTATACCGCGTTGCACGCTTATCTGGATGAAAACGCGCTGTGGGAGGCGCTGCTGCACTGGGAAGCCTGCTACGCGGCGCAGGCGGCCTTTCCAGTACAGCGCTTTTTGTCCGATATCCTGACTACGCCGGAGCTGCGGTCACAGCGGCCACAGATTCTGCGCAGTGTGGTGCAGGCTCTGGCCTGGCCGGAAGCGCGTTTGCTGCCTGATCCGGGCGAGCGGCTGTGGGCCTATCGGATCGGGCATCGTGCCACGCATGCGCCAACGCCAACATCGACACCTGCGGCTGTTGCCGCGCCTGTAACCGGTGCTCGCAGTGATGCACGGGGTGATCCACTGATCGATGCCGCGACCGGTTTCGTAGGTCGCTTGCTGGACGCGGTGGATGCGCGCGAGCAGTCGGCGTTACGGGTGCAGGTGAGCATGGCGCTGGAGGAAAACCGCTTGCCCTTGGCCACGCGCCGTGTGCTGCAAACCTGGCTGCAGCAGCGCAATGCCCAGGTGCTGAGCGGTATGGGTGTGGCCGAGCTGCGGCATCTGGTGAGCGCGGTATACGTCGGCTTGTGCGAGCAGATGGGGCCGGTTGCCGCTGATGCCGCGCTGGATCGGGCGCTGCGGGCATTGGCGACGGATGCGCCGCATCTGCTTGGAGTGTGCCGCAGTTTATTGTAGACCTAGGATCCGTATGACCGACCTGATTCGGGCAAGGCGAGGCAGGCGCTTCTTCGGCATGCGGACGCGGGGGAGCCTCAGTTTTCGCGAATGAACTGGCGCAAGGCCGGTAGATGACGGCGGCTGATATCAAGCCGGTCGGGAATATCACGAAACAGCAGATACACATGCCCATCGGCGCTGCTTTCCAATCCGGTGATCTGGCTGGCCATGGCCAGGGCGTTGCGATGCACCCGCACCACCCGCGTCTCCAGTTCCTGTTCCAGGGTTTTCAGCGATTCCTCGATCAATGCCGTGCCGTACCGGTGGCGGACTGTGACGTATTTCTGATCGGCCTGGAAATAGAACACATCGGCGAGCGCAATCAGTTCCAGGCGCTGGCCGAGGCGGGCACGGATGTGACTGCGGCCGCCATCGGCGGTTTCGCGGCCGGTGAGGCTGTGCAACTGGGCGCGATTGAGGCGGCGGGCGCTGGCAAGAGCCTGTTCGAGTCGCTCCAGGCGGATCGGCTTGAGCAGGTAGGCAACGGCGTGGGTGTCGAAAGCGTCAAGGGCATAGTCGCCATGGGCGGTGGTGAAAATGATTGCCGGCGGTTGTTCAAGCGCGGTCAGACGGCGGGCGGTTTCCAGGCCATCCAGGCCGGGCATCTGGATGTCGAGCAGGACGATATCAGGGTGCAGTTGTGCGCTCAGGCGCAGGGCTTCGGCGCCATGGCTGGCTTCACCGCAGGGCTCATGATCAGGCAGGCGGTTGAGCAGTTCGCGCAGCCGTTCACGGGCGGGTGCTTCGTCGTCGACGATCAGGACGCGCATGGTACTGATGGGCGCAGGATGAGGATGGATTGAAGTATAGCCGTGTCCGACCCGGCGCACGGTCAGCAGCGTACCACCGCTTCAATGCGGTGCACTGTCGAGCGGCAGGCTGAACTGGACCTGGTAGCGTTCGGCGCTGGTGCTGATGCTGAGGGGTGCGGCGAGCGGGTAGGCGAGGGCGAGGCGCTGGCGGATGTTGTCCTGGGCGAGGTGATGGCCGGTTGGTGCGGCGCTGGCGGGGCGGGGGTTGCTGATGCTGATGTCCAGGGCGTGCGGCTGGCGGGCAATGCGCAGGGTCAGGGTGCCGCCGTCGGGGCGTGGCTGGATGCCGTGGCGGATGGCGTTTTCGACCAGCGGTTGCAGCAGCAGCGGTGGTAGCGGGGTGTCGAGGGGCAGCGGATCGTCGAGTTGCCAGTCGATGCACAGGCGTTCGCCCATACGCAGTTTTTCGATGGCCAGATAGCGGCGGGTCAGATTCAGTTCTTCGGCCAGGGTGATGGTCGAGCGTTCGGCGAGGGCCGAGCGCAGCAGATCGGCAAGGTCGAGCACCGCCTGTTCGGCCTTGTCCGGGGCACCGGGAATCAGGCCGGCGATGGTGTTGAGGGTGTTGAACAGGAAGTGCGGGTGGATGCGGGCTTGCAGGGCGCGCAGCCGGGCGTGGGCTTCGGCTTCGACGTGGTGCTGCCATTGGTAGCGCATGTAGAAGTAGCGCAGGGCGATCAGAGTGATGATGCCGCTGATGGCCAGATTGCGCGCGGCGAGGCCGGGTGGTGGCCAGTCGAGGCCGTCGGTGTTGAGCCAGCGCCAGCCAATCACGGTACACAACAGGGTGATGCTTTGGGTAATGCCGAGCACCAGCAGGGCGGCGGCACTGGTGTGGAGCTGGCTGAGCAGTTGCTGGAGCAGGGCGAGTACGGCGGCTGAACCGAGCGCGACCCATTGCACGAACAGCGAGCTCAGGGCCAGCCGGTTCCAGAAGTCGTTGAGCCGGTCGGTTTCGCTCAGGGCGAGAATCATGGCGAACAGTTCGGCCAGCAGCACCAGCAGGAAGATGGTGCGGTTGGCGCGAAAGTCGGGCAGGAAACCGGGCAGGGCGGCGTGCACGGCGGGATCCAGGTTTTATTTAGGGGTGACGATGGATCACCAGCATTTGGCGACGTCGGCCTGCTGGGCAGCGGTATTGCTGCACTTGCTGCCGCCGAGGATGCATTTCACACCCAGTTGGTTGATGCTGAGGGCGCCACAGGCGGTGTCTTTATCCTGACCCTTGCCGGTGACGGGTGTGGCGGTGAGGACATAGGTGCTGACGCGACCGGCAGCGGTGGTAGTCGCCAGGGTCAGGTCGTAGAAGCCATCCGGGGTGCGGTAGGTGGTGCCGGTCATGGGCGAGAAGTTCAGACCCCCATCACCCAGAGCCGTCGTGTATTGGTTGCGTTCGGTGTAGAAACGCTCCTGACGCTGGGCGGCTTCGAGCAGGATGTTTCTGGCATCGGTGCGCCGTGATTTACGCACATGGTCCTGATAGCTGGGATAGGCGATGGCGGCGAGGATGGCGACGATGGCCGCGACGACCACCATTTCGATCAGGGTGAATCCCGCTGCGGGTTGCGTGCGCATGTGTGGGTTCTCGTTTTGAAGTGATCATACGCCGGCCGGATTTGCATCCGACCGGTTTATCATGGCATGAGGAGTGGGCTGCGTGGGGCATCCCTGCCCATGAATCTGGTGCTCCCTGGCCTATTCAGCGTTCAGTTGCCGCCAGGATTGCCGACTGCTGGAGGCTTTCATGGCGAAGGTGTTGATACTGCCGGTATTGGCATTGCCGACCAGAATGTAATCAACATTATCCTTGCCCTTGCTGACCGTGGGGCCGGTGGCGACGCCATCGATCGCCTTGCTGCTGGCGGCGACGAGGTCACCACTGGCGTTCTCGACCAGCACCGGCTCGCTTTTACCCTGCGCATCCACGTTATAGAACGATTCCGTCAGGCGCTTGCCGCTGAGCGCATCCAGCATATTCAGCCAGCTCTTGCCGCCACCGGGCTTGGTTTCACAAGGCTCGATGACCGTATTGCTGCCGGCCTGTGGAAAGGCCTTGCTGACGAAGATGATGCGCCCGGCGCTCAGTTGCGAGTCATCATAAACGCGCTCGCCACCCTTGTAGTTCAGGAACGGCAGGTTGATATACCAGCCCCGCTTGGGCGTTACCGTGTACTTGGTGCCCTGGGTGACGCGCCCGGTTTCGGTATCGCAGCCATTGGCCTTGTTGCAGGTAAATTCACAGCTCTTACCCGTGCCCGACTCCCAGGGCGTACTGTTCCAGCAGATTTCCATGGCGGTCGTGGTGCGGTAGGTTTCCGTGCCTACCGTCACATCGCTGTCGAATTTCTGCTGGAGCAGACTGCTGCCATTCTCGGGATCGACGGTTGAGAACGGAATATCCTTGTTCTCGTTATCGCCGCCAACCTTGTTATCCCAGCCAAGCGATTCCTGATCCCAGATCGCATAGTAGCTCTGGGTATCGGTGTTGCTTTGATCGGTTTGGCCCAGATACCGGCCAGTACCGAACAGCACCAGCGTACCGCCATGCGGATGACCGACGACAATCGGCGCAGTGGTGATCGGCTGTGGAATCGGCTTCGGCGGCGTACTGCTGTCCTTCACCAGAGTGCCACTTTGATCGCGAACATAGGCGGTGAACAGCAGTTTCGCGGTCCACTGGCTGCCGGAGCCGATATTGCTGACATAGAATTTCCACAGATTGCCCGCCACATCGCCTGCATAAAACCAATCGACCGGCTTGTCATCCGCGACATTGCCCTCGACATAGACATCGTAGGGATAGGGCGAAGACAGACCACTGCTGATCACGGTTGACTTGGTGCTATCAGCGGCTTCCACCTTATGGGTTATCGTGCCGGTCCCGGCATTAAGCACATACAGAAAGCCCTTGCCACTGCCTACGCGCCTGTCGGCATTGGGCCGATCTGAATCCGGGTCAGCGCTGTTATAGCCATTGCTGAATACGACCGACCATTGGCCATCGACCTTCTGCATGACGGATTTGCCGAAGGTATAGCCAAGGTCGGCATCATCGGCATCGGTGAACTCCCAGAGCACGCTGCTGGTGGATATCGCACTGGGATCGGTGATATCCAACGCAAAGACGCCCTGACCGCCGGCGCCGAGGCGACCGACCAGCAGCGAGCGCCATGCACTGCTGAGAATCACATCACTGACGATAATCGAGCCATCCACGTAATAGTGGTGTTTCGAGGCGTAGGTCTGATCCGTCTGTGTTTGTGTATCTCCGGTCTTGGTGTTGTAGCCCTGATCGGTTAGAAGCGCCAGATTTCGATAGACCACGCTCGGTACATAGGCGAATTTTTCCTTGCCATCGGCGGCATTGAATGCGTGCAACATGCCGTCATTGGACCCGGCATAGACGATTGGCGTGCGCTGATTCTGGGCATTGCGGAATGTGGAATACGCCGGGCTGTCCAGATCATCGCGGTAACGCAGGATAGGACGACCGACATAGACCGGACTGGAGTTGACGATATCGCCCAGATCGGAACTGCGCTTGCGATATTGGCCAGTCTCTTCACCTTCATTGCTGTTATCACCGCGCAGGAATGCCAGGCGTTTTTTGCCTTCGACATAGTCACGGGTGATGTTGTCAGTTTTCAGCGGACTGAGTGCATCCTGCTGAGCGGTATCCAGTTGTGCCCAGTCAAACACGATGCCCTTGTCCGTCGAGGGCTTGTAGCTCAGGATTTGCCGCTCGATGGGCGTCTGCTTGTTGATTTCCTTGCCTGCATCCCACTTTTCCGTGGCCTGCAGGGTGCCGGTGGCTAGATTGGCTGGCGTCAGAGCCAGCACTTGGCCGCTCCAGTCTTCGCTATTAAAGCGGGCTTGGTAAACATCACCATCGCCAAACGCCTTGCCCGCATCGACCGCGACCACTGCCGCCGAGCCGCTCTTGCTCTGGATTGCGGAAAATGCCTGACTCAACTGTTTCTTCAGGGTGCCCGCATTGGTCACCAGATAATAGTTATCAGGCACGCCGTTGCCATCGCTATCCCATTCAGCTGTGGTATCAGGCAGGCTGTTACTGTCCTTATCCGCGAACCCACCCCACTTGGCCGCATACCATAGCGGGTCGTGCTTGATAAAAGCTGCGGTACTGGCGATTCCCGATTGAGCGGGCTGGAACAGGCGCGTGGCCGTTGTCGGCAGCATGACGCTGTCCTTATAAGCCGTGCTTGACCACTCACTGCGCTTCTTGGTCATGCCGCTAGCATCCGTGGTCGTGGACACTGGCGTATCCAGGTAATAATCCGGATCGCCGCTGCTTGTATCCAGATCACGCACATCCAGATAAATGCCATCCTGGCCATCGGTGCCGGAGATCACATAACCCATGTGCTGGATAATGCCACCGGCGGCATAGATCGAATCCAGCGTGACCTTGATCGTATTGTCCGCCTGCAGCCAGAATTCATAGCGAACAATGGCGTCCATGTCGTGGTCGGCGCCCTGTTCCACATCCTCGTAATTGATACGGAAGATGCCATGCGGACGACCTTCGTTATCAGTGGCATCCTGATTACCCGGCCCAGTGTTGGCGATCTTCTCGACATAGAAATCAACAATCTGGTCAGTAGGCTGGAAATCGCCCTGTTTGGCGCTGATACCGGAACCGCCGACCGATTTGGCGAACGGCACCAGAGTCACCATGCTTTTTACCGTGGCATTACCAATGGTCTTGGTAATCGGAATCTCGATGCGCGGCAGCGGCGATGCCACTGCAACCGACATTGTTTCCACGCGCTGCTTGCCGGGCTTGCCGCCGATGCCCTTGGCATTGCCGAAATAAGCCACCGACGCTGAATAGTAGCCGCCCTTCTTGGTCGGTTCTTCCGGCGACAGGCCACGGATGCGGCCCAGGCTGGTGACGGTCTTGGGCGTGGGCGCACCGTCATAAGTCGGCGTATTGTCGAGCGATTCACCGATAAACGCCGGATTGGATTGCTCCTCGTTGGCCCAGATGGTTGCCGCTTCCGTGGCCACATTCAGACCGGGCAGGGTGCTATCGATGCTGTTGGTGAAAGCACTGCCGGGAATCTGGTCGGTATCAAACGACGGATTAATGTCGCTAATGGTCATCATGAAGCATTTGGCGCCTGAATAACCACCGGCCTCATTACGGAATGGATATTTCCAGGTGGGTTTTGGCAGAGTGACCGTGGCATCGGTATCGGTCGAATAGTTGTAGGTCGTGCTCGGTGTCGGCGCGCTTTTGCTCGGTTCGCCGGCAAAATAGCGCAGGGTTTCATAGAGCATTTCGCCGATGGGATTGCCCCACATGCGGCATTCACCTTCGTTGATGGCGCGGGTGGTGATCCAGCCGCATCCCTTGCCATCAACTGTTCCGTATTCGTAGCTACCGCCAAAGCCGATGATCTTGAAATTATCAAGGGTTTTCACAATGCCCGAGAAACTGCTGAACTGGCCGGTGTCGCGGTTGATCTCATTGCCGTCATCACCGGTCTTGCTGAAGGGGCCAATGTTCTTGCGCAGCACGCCGCCTGAAGTGTTCTTGGCATAGGAACCACTCAGCAGACCGAACGCCATCCGTTCCGGCTCATCTTCGCCATACTGTTGCAGCAGGCCGGCGGGCTTGTAGACAGTGGGATTGCTGGCTGGATAGCCCCGGCAGTACTCGGAGGAATCCGGGTTGTTTTCAATACGCAGGCCGGCGATACAGGCATCCACCCGGACGACGTAGTCAGTGCGCGATGATGCCGCTGTATTGAAGCTGTAGGTATTCTGAACCAGATTGGCAAAAGCGGTAGTCGGTACTTTTTGCCAGTTGTTGAGACTGTCCGGACCCTTCCACCATAGATAGTAGCTGTCGCCGCCGGTAGCTTCCTCGTGACGGAATTCCAGGGTGTGGTTACCGGAGGTGAGGGTCACTGGAGAATTAGTACTCTTGGTGGCGCAATTACAGGCACCGTGTCCACCATAATAGCCAGACACGACCTGACCATTGATCAGGACTTCAACTGCATCGTCACCATCAACTGCAAACTCATAGGTGCCCGCAGCAATGATCTTGAGCGTGCCTTTAAAGATTGTCAGATAGTTATCAGCTTTGTTGGCATTTTCATCAATCTTGGTGACTGATTTGGATTCGGTCAGATTGCTTTCATTGGCATAAGGCCCAACCAATTTGGTTTGAAAATCGTTGGCATTGGCGGGATGACCTGGATGGGTGTTGCCGCCTGTGGTGGTGCATGAGGAACCGCCGCTACCGTGCAGGCACTTATCCCCCGCAACCGGACGCTCAATGGAGACCCATTCCCAGATGCGGTAGCTACTATCATTAATCACCCGCAACAGGGGCTTGGTAGTATTCAGCGGCGTGGTGTTGGCGAACAGATGCCGAGTGCCGGTCTTGGGCTTTTTCATCGGCGTATAGTCAGCGATGTCATAGCCGTCATATTCAACACTGAAGTATTCCTTACCCCAGCTATGTGCATCCTGCGGAATATAGGAGCGCTCCAGTACCGTGCTGCTGGCGGTATCGGTCGAGCGGTAGCCGCCATAGAGCACCTTGCGCAATGCATCCATGCGCGAGGTGGTCAGGTAGTTGAGAAAATCACCACTCCAGGCGCCCGAACATTTCTTGCTGGAGGCTTTGCTGATCGGCGTGAATTTCTCCGAGCCATAGCTGTAGCAGAGGTTGGAGTCGAAGAGTCCGAAGTAGTCGATCTCATTAGGCTTGTATTTGGTGTCAAGTACACCATCGCCATTGAGATCGGAGGCATCGTTATAGGCTTCGTAGTAAAGCTTGTGATCACGGCCCATCACCAGCATGACCAGTGGTGTGCTGCCACCACCGAGAAACAGCGGCACCTGGGAGATATCCAGCAAGGCCGCCTGTGTGGCTGGAGATGCAGTCAAGCCCAGCAGAAATACGCCCAGCCAAAGCTGGAATTTTCGCAAGAGTAGGTATCGTTTCATGGTAGTGTCCTGAACATCAGGCCTCCACAGTTGTGCTACTAAAAATCGAATAGGGTTTGTCGCACGGTTCAGTTGGGAAACCGGATTCATTTCTTGTAAATACTTTGCAGGGTCACCCGTGCGATGGGTTGACCACTGCTGTCAAGGGTCTGTCCGTAGCCTTGCGCAGTGATGCGATACAGACCATCATAGATCGTCGCGTTGGGCACATTGCCGGGACTGATATCCTCAATGATATAGCGCGGTTGCCGGGCGACTGAATCGGTGGGAAAGGATGCAATCGTCACCCGGCTCTTGCTCCTGAAGTCTTCATCCTTGAATTTTTCCGCGCCATAGATCAATGCCGGTCCGGTGTAACTGCCATCCGCCTTGTTAACTCCCCAGTCGATGCTTTCCCAGATCGGCGGATCGTCGAGCTTGCCTTGGCACTGTGGAACATTACCCAATGCGGTACTGCACACCGGGTTGCACAAACCCTGATTGGCACAGTTGTTACTGGGGTTGGGCTTAACCAGATTCTTGGCGACTTCCTCGCCGCGATTCAGCGCCGCTTCGGCAGCCTGGAACGCGATGTTGAATTCGCGCAGATTGGCGACCATCTTTTCCTCGCTGGTCGTCACCTGGATGGCTGTCACGCCCAGCAATGTCATGATCACCAGAATGATCAGGCTGACGACCAGTGCGGCGCCCTGTTGCGCGCGCGGCAATCCCTGCGGAAAGCGGCTGGACATGGCAGTCACCGTATGCACATGGATATGGAAACAGTATTGAGCATTCATTGCGTGCAACCCAGGGTATTACGCAAGGCAATCGTGCTGGTGAAGACCCGCCGCGAACGCCGATCCGTCGGCGTGATGGTTTCATCGATGCCATTGTCATCGGTATCGAAGGTATAGGGCTGCGGCTGGGTATTGATTTGATCGGCAGTGCTCATCAGCAACCGCACCTGAAGCGTATCGATCTCGCGCATGTTGGTGACCTGATTGGCGCTCAGATAAGCCCGGTTGCCACCGGCCATCTTGCGTCCATAACGCACCTGCATATTCTCGACGCCATCCAGCAGGGGCTGCGGAGTAGGATCGGTGCCATCGCTATGCACGGGATCGCAGTACAGCGCCAGCCGCTGTGTTGCTGGATTAGTGGCGATATAGAACCGGTTGTTCGCCAGAGCATCCCGCGCCGCGCCGGCCTGGCCTACCGAATTGCCCAGGCAATCGGGCAGACGCAGATCAGTCACATTCGCCGTGGTGGTTGGCTTGCGTGGGCTTTGAAAAGCAACACTGATGGTATCGCTTTTATATTTGGCGTCACCACTATCATTGTTGGTACCTGTCAGCGGTGACATGGTCGGTACGCTGCCCTTGTAATAAACACGCTGCCCGAAAACATTATCGATGCGATCTTCGCACTTCTGATCGTAGTAGCGGGTGCTGTAGACTGTTTCCGAACTCAGATAACCGGCTAGGCGTACATAACGATTCAGCAGGTCGATGGCGAACCGGCCATCTTCCTGCAGGCGCGACAGGTTTTCCTGGGTGCGATAGGTTTGCCGATTGATAATGAAGATTTGAATGACGCCACCGAGCAAAAAGACGCCCAGCATCAAGGCGATCAGGACTTCAATCAGCGACAAACCCCGCTGAGGGTGTAAAGAAAGGCGGTTGCGTATATTCATGGTCAGTTCCCCAGCATTCCGAGACTGGTCGCATAGAACTTGACATTCGGCTTGCTGGTATCAGCATTAGCCCGGCGCTCATCTTCAATCCACCAGATCTTGACTACCCAGGCATTGTCGGCATTATCGCAACCGCTGTTGCTGATTTTGTCGCCTACCACATCAAATACGCCATCCTGTGGCGTGCTATCGCGACAGACAATACCCGCGCCGCCCGGCAGATTCGCCCGGTTCATCTGATTCCAGCGATACAAATCGTTTAGCGCCATATCCTGCGCGGTGCAACTATCGAGCTTTTCGCAACTGGTATTTGCGGTGCCCAGTTGCGCGAAACTCTTGCGGGCGTCATCGAATAGATAGCTATTGGCACCAGCCGTATTGACCCTGATCCGGTCGATGATATCGGCAGCCTGCATCGTGGCCTGCCCACGCAGATACGCCTGATGGTTATAGCGCAGGCTGGTCACCTGCAAACCCGCCAGCCCGAGCAGGCCAATCGCCACTACGATCACCGTGATCAGTATTTCCAGCAGGGTAAAACCGTACTGCGTTCTGCCGGGTTTATTTAAAGGGAATCTGGACATGGAAAGGAATCCTGTACTGGAAAGAGCTATGGACAGGTGGGGCTGGCTGGCCTCTCGACCTGAATCCGCCCAGGATTATTCAGCGTGATCGTGCGCGCCTTGCCACTCTTGCACACCGTCAAGACCGTATTGGGCGGAATGCGGTTACCATCATTGCCGGTAAAGGTGCCGTCCGAATTAAAACCAATTAATTTATCGACAGCCGAGGCTCCAGTCAGCGTCATGCCCTCTGGCATCTTCTCGAAAATACGGATGACCTCGTCATTATTTGGCTGCCCATCGCCGTTGGTGTCGCGGAACAGGATCCAGCCCTGATCGTAGCCCCCCGAAGTGGCGCATGTGCTGCCGGCGCTGATGCACAGCACTACCCGCCGTCCGCTCTTGATCGCCTCCGAACGGGCCAGATTCAGGCTGGAGACGAAGGTATTGGTGTTGGCAGTCAGGCGATTTTCGCGGATGGTGTCCTGAAAGGATGGGATGCCGATTGCCATCACGATAGCCGCGATGGCTACGGTTACCATCAGTTCCATCAGCGTAAAACCATTCGGCTTCATCAGGGGAATTCTCTAGGCCAAGTGAAGATAGCTCTAAGCCTAGCCCTGTGCCGCGCCGCATGCACCACGCTCCGGATCAACGGTAGTGATTTATGGACCAGTGGCGCAACGGCCCAGCAAGACCCCCTACAGGCATGTTGCCTTGACGGTCCGCACGCGCCCGACGCTGCTCATTACGATCTGCCGCGCCTCGGGCGTACTGCAGACCGTCAGCGTCCCGGCCTGGAAGGCCCCGGAGATCATCTGGCTGAATCCAATCGGACTGAAGGACAGGTAATGGGCAACGTTCTTGTTGCCACTGAGTGTGATGCCATAATGTGCGGGAATTGCCTCATGGATCCGCACCAGATCCTCACCATCATCGCGCTGCGCGTTGTTGTTGGCATCGGTGAACACGATCCAGCCCTGCTCGAAACCACCACTCGTGGCGCAGTTCGATCCATCCATGCTCTTGCACAAGGTAACCCGCGAACTGCGCTTGATCGCTTCTGAGCGAGTCAACTGGATCGCGGTGACCAGTTCATTGACGGTTGTGGTCAGGCGTATGTCGCGAATCAGTGCCTGAAAGGACGGGATGCCCCAGGCCAGCACAATGGCTACCAGTGCAACGCTAACCATAAGTTCAAAAAGAGAAAAACCTGAAGACTTGCTGATCATATACCGATGTCCCTCCATTCAAGGTGACAAGGATGATCAAGTATAGTCTTTAAAATATGACATTGTCAGGACAGGCAATGCACTGCGTAACAGGCTAATGTCCCATTATCCGCATATGGGACAAGGGGGCAGTCTGGGCGATGTGGATGTGGGTCCTGCGTGACCACGATGGAGCCGCTATAGGCCGGTCAGTCTGGGAGATGTGGATGTGGGCGCGCTGGCACCCACGTCCGACGAGAGCAGAGTTGAGGGCAGGGAAAGCGGTAGATTAGCCCTGTTCCAGGGCTGGCAGGCTATCCAGCGGCCAGCGCGGCCGCACTTCAATGGCGGTATCCTCGCCGCTGCCTGCGGCCAGGCGCCGCCAGCCGGCATACGCAATCATGGCACCGTTGTCGGTGCAGAACTCCAGTCGCGGATAATGCACCTGTCCACCCATCGCAGCAGTCATCTCGCGCAATCGCTGGCGCAGTCGCCGGTTTGCGCCGACACCGCCAGCAATCACCAGACGCTGCAAGCGAGTTTCGCGCAAGGCCCGCTGGCATTTGATCGCCAGCGTTTCCACCACGGCGTCCTCGAACGCATAGGCAATATCAGCGCGATTTTCCGGTGTCGGCTCCAGCGCCCGCCATGCGGTGATTGCGGCGGTTTTCAGGCCGCTAAAGCTGAAATCACAGCCGGGCCGGTCGGTCATCGGCCGGGGAAAGCTGAAACGTCCCGGCGTGCCCTGCTCAGCCAGTTTCGCCAGTGCCGGCCCACCCGGATACGGCAGGCCGAGCAGCTTGGCGGTCTTATCGAACGCCTCGCCCGCAGCATCGTCCACGGATTCGCCCACGATACGATACTGACCAATGCCGTCTACCCGTACCAGCAAGGTATGACCACCGGACACCAGCAGCGCCACGAAAGGAAAAGGTGGCGGGTCCGCCTCCAGCATGGGCGCCAGCAGGTGACCTTCCATATGATGCACGCCGATGGCCGGCACGCCCCAGGTCCAGGCCAGACTGCGGCCAATCGCTGCACCGACCAGCAGCGCGCCAATTAGCCCCGGACCACGGGTATAGGCGACGCCATCGACCGCGCCCGGCGCAACGCCTGCAGTACGGAAGATCTCGTGCAACAGCGGCAGGGTTTTGCGTACATGATCGCGCGAGGCCAGTTCCGGCACGACGCCGCCATACTCGGCATGCAGCGCGATCTGGCTGTGCAGGGCGTGCGCAAGCAGACCACGATCGCTGTCATAGAGGGCAACGCCGGTTTCATCGCAGGAAGTTTCAAGGCCCAGGATCAGCATGACGGTCCACGCTTTTGCATTTGGCGGCAGGGGTGATTACAATTCAGCATTTTACTATTCTCCAACCCCAGTGTCGTCCAGATCATGAACGAGGTGACGGTTTAATGCCTTCCGTGAAAGTGAAAGAGAACGAGCCGTTTGATGTCGCGCTGCGCCGCTTCAAGCGCTCCTGCGAAAAAGCCGGTGTGCTGTCCGAAGTGCGCCGCCGCGAGTTTTACGAGAAGCCCACCCAGGAACGCAAGCGCAAACGGGCTGCCGCCGTCAAGCGCCACCTGAAAAAGCTATCTCGGGAAGTTGCCCGCCGCACCCGCCTGTACTGATCCGGTTTCCTGCGGTTCGTCCCTTTTATCTTCACTTGCGAGCCCGCCGCCATGTCGATCAAAGACCGCATCCTGGATGACATGAAAGCCGCCATGCGTGCCAAGGACAAGGAGCGCCTCGGCGCCATCCGCCTGATTCAGGCCGCCATCAAGCAGCGCGAAGTGGACGAACGTATCGAGCTGAACGATGCCCAGGTGCTCGGTGTGCTCGAAAAAATGATCAAGCAGCGTCGGGAATCACTGACCCAGTATCAGGCGGCCGGTCGCGATGACCTTGCCACGCGCGAGGCCTTCGAGATCGAGCTGATCCAATCCTATCTACCTGTACCGCTGAGCGCGACCGAGTTGGACGCGCTCATCGCCAGTGCCATCGCCGTGACCGGCGCTCAGTCGCTGCGCGACATGGGCAAGGTCATGGCGCTGATCAAGGATCAAGCCCAGGGCCGGGCTGATATGACTGTGGTCAGTGCCCAGGTCAAGGCTCATTTCAGCGACTAGGCGCACGGCACGCACAGTTCCGTGCTGCCTCTCCCCGGGCAACCGGGCATCGGTCTGCTAGGCTGTTCACTCATGGCCGGCCGCATTCCCCAGGAGTTTCTTGACCAACTGCTCGCCCGCGTGGATCTCGTTGAGATCATCAACGCCCGGGTGCCGCTGCGCCGTGCCGGCCATGATTTCGTGGCCTGTTGCCCATTTCATGCCGAGAAAACCCCTTCTTTCACGGTCAGTGCGCGCAAGCAGTTCTATCACTGCTTTGGCTGTGGCGCACACGGCAGCGCCATCGGCTTTCTCATGGCCTATGAGCGCCTGGAGTTTGTGGATGCGGTCGAGGATCTGGCGCGGCAGGCCGGACTGGACATGCCGCGCGGCAACAGCGAAGCGCGCCCGATGCTGCAACCGCTACTGGATCTGCTGGCGCGTGCCGACCGCTTTTTTCGCCAGCAGTTGCGCGAGCACCCGGCCCGGCAGCGGGTGATCGATTATCTGCGCCAGCGTGGCTTGAGTGGCCAGATCGCGGTGCGCTTTGCCGTTGGGTATGCGCCACCGGGCTGGGATCCGCTGTGTCAGGCGCTGCTCGCCGAGGGTGCCAGTGCCGAAGCGCTGCTGGCTGCCGGACTGGCCAGTCGTGATGGCCAGGGGCGTTTGCGCGACCGTTTCCGCGACCGGGTCATGTTCCCGATCCGTGATCGCCGTGGCCGGGTGATCGCCTTTGGTGGCCGCGCGCTGGACCTTGCCGCCGGGACGCCCAAGTATCTCAACTCGCCGGAAACGGCGCTGTTCCACAAGGGCCGCGAACTCTATGGCCTGCATGAAGCGCGCAGCGCCAACGCGACGCTGCAACGGCTGATTGTGGTTGAGGGCTACATGGATGTGGTGGCGCTGGCCCAGCACGGCATCTCCGATGCGGTGGCAACCCTGGGCACGGCCACCACCGCCGAGCATGTCGAGCGGCTGTTTCGGGTGGTCGATGCGCTGCTGTTCTGCTTTGATGGCGATCGCGCCGGACGGGCGGCCGCCTGGCGGGCATTGGAGACGGCGCTGCCACTGCTGCGCGATGGCCGTCAGGTCCAGTTTCTGTTCCTGCCCGAGGGCGAAGATCCCGACAGTCTGGTGCGCCGTGAGGGTCAGGTCGCTTTCGCGCAGCGTCTGGCGCAGGCGGTACCGCTGGCTGATTACCTGTTCAGCGAGCTGCGCACGCACGGCGACCCGGATACGCTGGCTGGCCGTGCCCGGCTGGCTGAACGGGCCCAGCCCCTGCTGGAAAAACTGCCCGAGGGCCATTTTCGCGACCTGATGGCGGCGCGGCTGCGCCAGGAGGCGCAATTGGTGCAAACCCGTCTGCGGCCACCCACCGCGCCCGCTCTTGACGCGCGCGGCGCTGCCGAACGCAACGCTCAACTCACCCGCACGCCGCTGCGCAAGGCCATTGCTCTGCTGCTGTATCGGCCCGAACTGGCGGCCACGGTCGCCGCCGACGATCCGGCGCTGCAGGCCCGCACCCCGCCCGGCATGGCGCTGCTGGCGGCGCTGCTGGCGGCCTTGCGGCAGACGCCTGGATTAACCGCAGCGGCCTTGCTGGAGCACTATCGCGATAGTCGCGAAGGCGAGATTCTGGCACGGTTGGCGCAATGGCGGCCGGAAGGGGCTGAAGAGGATTTCCGCTTCGCTGAGGAGTTTGCCGATATCCTCGCTTATCTGCGCCGGCGCGACGACTCGCGCGAACAATTGCCGGATATGCTGCTGCGGCGTGGCACGCCGCGGGCGCTGAGCGCGGAGGAACGGGAAGTGTTGCGGAACCTTGGCAAGCCGAAAAAGCTCTAAATCAATGTTTATTTTGGAGGCTTTCTGGTGAGTTGTGTTAAAATAGTTAGTTTAGCTTTTACCTCCATTCCATTATGTGAAAGGTCATGAGCGAGCAGCAACAGTCGCAATTGAAAAAGTTGATCGCCCGCGGCAAGGAAAAGGGTTTCCTGACCTATGCCGAGGTGAATGACCATCTGCCCGATGATATCGTCGATCCTGAACAGATCGAAGATATCATTGCGATGATCAACGATATGGGTATCGAGGTGCACGAATTCGTGCCCGACGCCGAGACCTTGTTGCTCAACGAGAATCCGGTCAGTGCTGACGATGATGTAGTCGCCGAGGAAGCGGCGGCTGCGCTCGCAGCGGTCGATAGCGAATTTGGGCGCACTACGGATCCGGTGCGCATGTACATGCGCGAGATGGGCACCGTTGAGCTGTTGACCCGCGAAGGCGAGATTCAGATCGCCAAGCGCATCGAGGAGGGCATGAGCCAGGTGCTGTCGGCACTGGCCAGCTATCCGCTGAGTGTCGGCGAACTGTTGCGCATCTATGACTCGATCAGCGAGACCGGTACCCGGCTGGCGGATGTCATCAGCGGTTTCAACGATGTCGAGGAGGAAGTGCCGCCGGCCTTGCCTGATGAAGCGCTGATTCTGGCTGCTGACGATCCGGATGCGGTGGTGGAGGGCGACGAAGTGGCCGACACTGCTGATGTCGACGAGGATGAGGATGGCGCGCAGAGCGTGGTGGAGAGCGGTCCCGATCCGGAGGAAACCGCGCGCCGTTTCGAGGAGTTGCGCACACTGTATCAGCAGACCCTGGCGCGGCTGGATGAGCTCGGGCTGGTACATGCTGAGGTCCAGGAATTGCGTCAGCATCTGGTCGACCGCTTCATGCAGTTCCGCCTGATGCCCAAGACCCTGGACTTGCTGATCGCCAATCTGCATGAAATGGCCGAGCGTATTCGCGGCCAGGAGAAGGAAGTGATGCAGATTTGCGTGAACGTAGCGCAGATGCCGCGCAAGACCTTTATCACCACCTTCCCGCAGAATGAAACCCGTCTGGAATGGGTGGATGAGCAGATTCAGTCTGGCAAGAAATACGCAGCGCAATTGACCGAGCAGCGCGCGGCGGTGCAGGCGGTGCAGTTGCGCTTGCGGAATATTGAGCGCGCGGCGCGGCTGTCGATTCATGAGATCAAGGATATCAATCGCCATATGTCGATTGGTGAGGCCAAGGCGCGGCGGGCCAAGAAGGAAATGGTTGAGGCGAATTTGCGTCTGGTGATTTCGATTGCCAAGAAGTACACCAATCGCGGTTTGCAGTTCCTTGATCTGATTCAGGAAGGGAATATTGGCCTGATGAAGGCGGTGGACAAGTTTGAATACCGGCGCGGCTACAAATTCTCGACCTATGCGACGTGGTGGATTCGTCAGGCGATTACCCGGTCGATTGCTGATCAGGCGCGCACCATTCGCATTCCGGTGCATATGATCGAGACGATCAATAAGCTGAACCGGATTTCGCGGCAGATGTTGCAGGAGATGGGCCGTGAGCCGACGCCGGAGGAATTGGCCAAGCGCATGGAAATGCCTGAGGATAAGGTGCGCAAGGTGATGAAGATTGCCAAGGAGCCGATTTCGATGGAGACGCCAATCGGGGATGATGAGGATTCGCATCTGGGCGATTTCATCGAGGATCTGAGCGTGATGTCGCCGGTGGAGGCGGCTACGGTCGAGGGTCTGCGCGAGGCAACCCGCGAGGTGCTGTCAACCTTGACGCCGCGTGAGGCAAAGGTGCTGCGGATGCGCTTTGGTATTGATATGCCGACTGATCATACTCTGGAGGAGGTCGGTAAGCAGTTCGATGTGACCCGTGAGCGCATCCGCCAGATCGAGGCTAAGGCTTTGCGCAAGCTGCGTCATCCGAATCGTTCGGAGCAGTTGCGCAGTTTCCTGGATTTGGAGTGAGTGTTGGGCCGTCTGGTCAAGGGTGCCGGGCGGTAGTTAAAATGCGCAAGTTGCGGGCCCTTAGCTCAACGGTCAGAGCAGGGGACTCATAATCCCTTGGTTGTAGGTTCGAATCCTACAGGGCCCACCATGAAAGCAACGCCTTACCGCAGTTTTGGGTAGGGCGTTTTTTATTGGGTGTGCCGGAATTTGTGCGCATCAGGTGCCGGCGGGCAATCCGTTGCGCATGTTGGCCCGTGATCGGCGCCCAGGTGTGCATGCCAACGGGTCCGGGCGTGGCGCAAATCATGCCGCTCAAGGCCATCACAGTAGCGGGGCTTGAGGTGTTATGCGCGGCTCTGATGCGGTGGCTTGGAGGGTGATACGCGCCCTGCCGTGGACCCTGCGGAACAGGGCTGGAATGCGGGCTGTTGGGGATCGGCACAGTAGGAATCAGACGCATGCTTCGACTGCGCTCAGCACAAGATTCATACAGGGGATGGTATAGCGCCAGACGCTAAGGCCCGCATTATGCGGGCTTTTTCGTGGGTGGCGCTGGGAAAAGGCTGTATCAGGATGAGACAGGATAGGGCTGAAAGTGATGTCGTTCAGG
>OFRV01000038.1_pt1 | contig 20511 bp, 17 predicted proteins | sample 1543231 | NCBI WGS metagenome assembly OFRV01 (sample SAMN05442499, study PRJEB24371) | freshwater metagenome | isolation source: Freshwater Lake | place: Canada: Niagara | collected 2013-08-21 | reverse complement strand
CTGCTGCTTGGTGCGGGCGGGGCGGCGCGGGGCGTGCTGCAACCCCTGCTGCTGGAGCGGCCGGCTCAGGTGCTGATCGCCAATCGCAGTGCCAACAAGGCGCTGGATCTGGCGCTGCGCTTTACCGATCTGGGGCAGGTGTCGGGCTGTGGCTTTGCTGATCTGGCCGGTCGTGCCTTTGATCTGATCATTCATGCGACCGCCGCGGGTCTGGAGGATGCGGTACCGCCGCTGCCGCCGGGTGTGCTGGCTGCGGATGGCTGGTGCTACGACCTGATGTACGGCCATGAACCAACCGCATTCGTGCGTTGGGGTCGTGAGCAGGGCGCGGCACAGTCCCTGGATGGGCTAGGCATGCTGGTGGAACAGGCTGCCGAATCGTTCCACCTCTGGCGCGGGGTATGGCCGGAAACCGCGCCGGTGATCGCGGCGTTGCGGGGTGGGTGAGCGCTGCACCGCACCCCATGCGCCGTGCCCGGTATCAACCTCCTCAAGGCGTTTCAATTTGTATTGGATTGGGCATTCAGATCCTGGCGGTCAGTGATGCAGGATCTGGCTCAGGAACAGCCGGGTCCGCTCCGAGCGCGGGTTGGTGAAAAACTCCTGCGGCGCGTTCTGCTCGATGATCTCGCCGCCATCCATGAAGATCACCCGATGGGCGACGGTTTTCGCAAAGCCCATTTCGTGGGTGACGCAGAGCATGGTCATGCCGTCCTCGGCCAGGGTGACCATGGTATCGAGCACCTCCTTGATCATCTCCGGATCCAGTGCTGAAGTCGGCTCGTCGAACAGCATGATCTTGGGATTCATGCACAGGCTGCGGGCGATGGCGACCCGCTGCTGTTGACCGCCGGACAGCTGCCCGGGATATTTTTTTGCCTGCTCGGGAATCTTGACCCGCTCCAGATAGCGCATGGCGATTTCCTCGGCCTGTTTGCGCGGCAGTTTGCGCACCCAGATCGGCGCCAGCACGCAGTTTTCCAGCACGGTCAGGTGCGGAAACAGGTTGAAATGCTGGAAGACCATGCCGACTTCGCGGCGAATCTGCTCGATCTGCTTGACGTCGTTGCTCAGTTCATGGCCATCGACCACGATACGCCCGCGCTGGTATTCCTCCAGGCGGTTGATACAGCGGATGGTGGTCGATTTGCCGGATCCGGACGGGCCGCAGATGACGATGCGCTCACCCTTCTGCACGGTCAGATTGATATCCTTGAGCACATGGAAAGTGCCGTACCACTTGTGGACAGCGTCCATCTCGATCATGACCTGCCCGGACAGCGGGGCGAGTGGGGAAACGGGAGAGGATTCAGGCATGGTATTGGGTTCCTAGCGCTTGTGGCCGGTGTGCAGGCGTTTTTCCAGGCTTTGGCTGTAGTGGGACATGCTAAAGCAGAACAGCCAGTAAACCGCAGCGGCGAATACATAGCCCTCGGTGGAAAAGCCCAGCCAGGCGGGGTTCGTGGTGGCGCTATGGACGATGTTCATCAGGTCGAACAGGCCGATGATCAGCACCAGCGAAGTATCCTTGAACAGGGCGATGAAGGTATTGACGATGCCAGGGATGACCAGCTTCAGTGCCTGCGGCAGCACGATCAGGGTCATGGTTTTCCAGTAGCCCAGACCCAGAGCGGCAGCGGCCTCGACCTGACCCTTGGGAATCGCCTGCAGGCCGCCGCGCACCACCTCGGCCATGTAGGCGGCCTGGAACAGGGTGACGCCGATCAGCGCCCGCAGCAGCTTGTCGAAATTCATTCCGGTTGGCAGAAACAGCGGCAGCATGACCGAAGACATGAACAGTACGGTGATCAGCGGCACGCCGCGCCAGAACTCGATGAAGGTCACGCACAGGGTCTGGATGGCCGGCATTTTCGAGCGCCGCCCCAGTGCCAGCAGCACGCCCAGCGGTAGCGCGGCCGTCATGCCCACCCCGGCGATCACCAGAGTCAGCAACAGGCCACCCCACTGGCGGGTGTCCACCACCGGCAGACCGAACAGTCCGCCATGCAGCAGCATGAAGGCCAGCAGCGGATACAGCAGCAGCAGGCCCAGGCCCAGGCGCACCTTGAGCGGATTGGACACGGAGCTGATGAACAACGGCGCGGCGCCGGCGATCAGCAGCACCACCACAGCGTCAACCCGCCAGCGCTGTGCCTCCGGGTAGAAGCCGTACATGAACTGCCCAAAATGCACCTTGATGAACACCCAGCAGGCGCCGCTGTTCGCCGTGCAGGCTTCGCGATTGTCGCCGCTCCAGCTTGCATCGAACAGTGTCCAGCGCAGCAGCGGGGGCAGACTGATCGCCAGCAGATATGCCGCCAGAACGGTCAGGGCCACGTTGAGGGGTGACGAGAACAGGTTGCGGCGCAGCCAGCCGAGCGCACCGATCGTGCTGGCCGGTGGCGGCAGATCGGGATGGGGAACGTGAGTTGTGCTCATTAGTCAACGCTCCACCAGGGCCATGCGGCGGTTGTACATATTCATCAGTAGCGAAATCAGCAGGCTGATGCTCAGGTAGACCGCCATGGTGATGGCGATGCACTCGATGGCCTGACCGGTCTGGTTCAGCGTGGTGCCGGCGAAGGTCGCCACCAGATCCGGATAGCCAATCGCAGCGGCCAGCGAGGAATTCTTGGTCAGGTTCAGGTACTGATTGGTCAGCGGTGGGATGATCACCCGCAGCGCCTGCGGCAGGATGATCAGGCGCAGGGTCAGGCCCGTATTCAGGCCCAGTGAGAACGAGGCTTCGGTCTGGCCGTGACTGACCGCCTGGATACCGGCACGCACGATTTCGGCGATAAAGGCGGCGGTGTACACGGTCAGCGCCAGCAGCAGCGAGGCCATTTCCGGAATCACCACCCAGCCGCCCTGGAAGTTGAAGCCGCGCAGTTCCGGAAGCTGCCAGTGCAGCGGCGCCCCAGCGAGGACGAAGACCAGCAGCGGCAGACCCAGCAGCAGCGCCAGGGTCGTTGCCAGCACCGGAAACGGTTGACCGGTGGCCATCTGTCGCCGCCGCGCCCAGCGCGCGATGGCGACGCTCAGCCCGAGTGCAACCGCGAGTGCGACGAGCACCCAGCCAAAACCGGTCTGAAATTCCGGCATCGGCAGGTACAGGCCACGAATGTTCAAGAAGACCGCATCGCCCAGACTCAGGCTTTGCCGTGGCGCCGGCATCGCCCGCAACACCGCGAAGTACCAGAAGAAGATCTGCAGCAACAGCGGGACGTTGCGGAAAATTTCGATGTAGACCAGTGCCAGTTTGGCGATCAGCCAGTTTTTCGACAACCGGGCCACGCCGATGACAAAGCCGAGCAGAGTGGCCAGGATGACGCCCAGCAGCGCGACCAGCAGCGTATTCAGCAGCGCGACCCAGAATACCTGTCCGTAGCTGGAACTGGCCGAGTAGGGGATCAGGGTCTGGATGATGTCGAAGCCGGCCGGCGATCCGAGGAAGTCGAAACCGGAGGCAATGCCCAGCCGGCGCAGGTTGGTTTGAGTATTGTCAAAGATGTACAGACCAAAGCCGACCGTGAGCACCAGGGCGATAACCTGGAAGGCAATGGCCCGGGTTTTCGGGTCATTCCAAAACGGTGGCTTGGCGGGAAGGGTGATCTGTTGTTCTGCCCTGTCGGCCATGGCGGGTTCCCGTAGCGGCGTTCGTGGCGGTTCAGCCGCTATCCTCCTGGTCGGTGGCGCGCCGGGCGGGCATGGCCCCGGTCGCGTGGATCGCCGATCAGGAGGCTGCGGCAGGGGTGAACTTCAACGAACCTCAGCGCACCGGCGGCGCGTATTGCAGGCCGCCCTGGGTCCACAGGGCATTCTGGCCGCGCGCGATCTTCAGGTCGCTGCCCTTGCCGACGGTGCGTTCGAAGACCTCGCCGTAGTTGCCGACCTGTTTGATGACCACCGCCATCCAATCATTGGCCAGACCGAAATCCTTGCCCTTGTCGCCCTCGACACCGAGCATGCGCTTGATGTCGGGATTGGTGGATTTCTTCATTTCGTCGACGTTTTTGGAGGTGATGCCCATTTCCTCAGCGTTGACCATGGTGAACAGGGTCCAGCGGACAATGTCGAACCACTCATCGTCGCCGTGGCGGACCACCGGGCCGAGCGGCTCCTTGGAGATCACTTCCGGCAGCACCACATAGTCATCGGGCTTGGCCAGTTTGATGCGCTGGGCATAGAGCTGCGATTGGTCGGAGGTCAGCACGTCGCAACGCCCGGCTTCCAGCGACTTGGCGCTTTCGTCGGACTTGTCGTAGCTGATCGGGGTGAACTTCATCTTGTTGGCGCGGAAGTAGTCGCTCAGGTTCAGTTCGGTGGTGGTGCCGGCCTGGACGCACACGGTGGCGCCATCGAGTTCCTTGGCGCCCTTGACGCCGAGCTTCTTGTTCACCAGGAAGCCCTGTCCGTCGTAATAGGTGACGCCGGTGAAGTTCAGGCCCTGGGCGGAGTCGCGGCTGGAGGTCCAGGTGGTGTTGCGCGACAGCACGTCGATCTCGCCGGATTGCAGGGCGGTGAGGCGCTCCTTGGCAGTCAGCGGGGTGAACTTGAGTTTGGTGGCATCGCCGAACACCGCAGCAGCGATGGCGCGGCACACGTCGGCATCGATGCCGCTGTAGTTGCCCTTGGCATCGGCGTAGGAAAAGCCCGGCAAACCTTCACTGACACCGCACTTGACGTAACCCCGTTCCTTGACGGCGTTTAGCGTGTTGCCGGCTTGCGCGGTTCCGGCGGCAAGCAGCAGGGTTGCGGTGAGAGAGAAAGCAAGGGTATTGCGCCTGTTCATGCAGAACTCCCAGCGTGGGTTGGATGGAGTCGAAGGGTCAGGGATCATTCAGGGTGCTGTTTACGGTCTTGCACCAAAAAGGGTAGCCGAGCTGTGCACAATGCGATAGCGACAGGAATTTTGGCGCAGTATCTAGCATGATCCATGCCATGTATTGGTCTGGGGCGCTCCGGGTAAGGGTGGCGGGAATGCAGCAGCTTGATATAGAGTCGTGGCAACGGTTTTGCTGGCGCGGCGCGCAACGGGGGGATGCATGCGGGGCGTGAAAAAGAGTCACCTGCCGGAAAAACAGTGTCTAAGATGTGGCCGGCCCTTTGCCTGGCGGCGCAAATGGGTGGCCTGCTGGGCGGAAGTCAAGTATTGCAGTGAGCGTTGCCGACGCCGGCGTGACACAGCATGCTGATCTGCACTGTCATGGTGCGCGCACGGTGGCCCGGGTGACATCGGCGCGCATTCTGCTGCTGGGCAAGCGCGGCAGCCTGGTGTTGTGGCTGGAGAACCTGCACCGGGCCTGTGTTGGGATGGGCTATGACAGCCGGCTGTTCGCCATCAATGGTGAGGATTGGCCTTCGCGGCTGCGCGCTAAGTGGGATGGACGGCAGGCGGCGACTACTGCATGGATGCTCGAGCGGTTTGAGCGGACAGTGCTGGACTTTCGGCCGGATGTGGTTCTGGTGGCTGGGGTGTTCGGCGTGCCGGTGGACTATTACCGGCTGCTGCATGCGGTGACGCCGCGCCCGTGTATCGCGGGGCTGGTGGGTGACCGGTTCCCGAGCACTGGACGGGAACAGGCCGAAGGCTGCGACCGGTTGTATTTCACCGACAGCCATTTTTTTCAGGACGCGGCCCAGGCCGGCTTCACCACTCCGGCCTGTTATTTACCGCTAGCGGTTGATCCGGAGCTGTTTATGGCTGCGCAGGGTCCACGCCGTGAGGAACTGCTGTTTGTTGCCAGTCATACCGCATTTCGGGAAGCCGTGGTGCGCGGGCTGGAAGCACCGGCGCGGGTGATTGGCACCGATTGGCGCCTGCTGCGCCGCGAAGGTTTTCACCGGGTGCACAGTCACAAGATCAGCCGTGGAGCGTTGATTGCCCTGTATCAGCGCCATCGTGCGGTGCTTAATATTCGCAATGAGGCCAATGTCGAACACGGCCTGAACCAGCGTGGCTTCGAGGCGCTGGCCTGTGGCGCGGTGGTGCTGAATGACGATCTGCTTGATCTGCCGCGCTGCTTCGAGCCGGGCCGTGAAATTCTGGTCTATCGTGATATCGACGAATTGAACAGTCTGGTCGCGCGCTTGCGCCGTGAGCCGCACTGGGGAGCGTGCATCGCGGCCGCCGGGCGGCAACGGGTGCTGGCCGAGCACAGTTACCGGCATCGCCTGCGCACGATTCTGGATGATTTTAGCCTGTGAGCGAGGAGGCCGCCGATGCGGAGCCTGAGCCTGCCGATCCAGGCCGGTTGCCTGACGCTGGCCCTGCGCCGCGAGCACTGGCCGTTGGAGGATTGTCTGACCGTGGCGACCCGGCAGAATCCACGCCGGCTGTACCTGTTCGTCAGCAAGGTGCTCGGCAAGCACTGGCCGGTGCGACCTAGTGTGATGCGCGCGGTGCATCGGCAACTGGCGGCCACGATCGCCGATCTGCCCGGGCCGCTGCTGGTGATTGGCATGGCGGAAACGGCTACCGCGCTAGGCCGCGGCGTTGCCGAGGAGGTCGTGGGCCTGACCGGGCGTGATGATGTGCTGTATTGGCAAAGCACGCGTTGCCGGCTGGCGCGGCCGCTGGCTTTTGCCTTTGATGAGGCGCACAGCCACGCGCCCGATCACCTGCTGTATCAAGCCAGGCCGGCTTTGCAACCGCTGCTGCGGGCGGCGCGCAGTCTGGTGCTGGTCGATGACGAAATTTCCACCGGGCGCACCCTGGGCGAACTGGCACGGGCCTGCCTGCAACATTATCCGGGTCTTGAGCGCTGCGCCTGGGTCAGCATCACCAACTGGCTGGACCCGGTGCGACAGGCGCAACTGGCGCGGCAACTGGCGCGGCCGCTCAGTTTTCCGGCGCTTATCGAGGGCACCTTCCAGTTTCAGGCGGATCCGGCGTTCCCGCTGTCGGGCTTGCCAGCGCCCCTGTCCCCACCCCGGATGCTGCCCGATGCCTGGGCGACCGATCCGGCGCGGACTGGACTGCGCGCCGGCTGCGGGTCTGTGCCACATCTGCCGCTGCAGTTGCCGCACCGGCCGCTGCTGGTCATTGGCACCGGTGAGTATGTCTACAGCCCGTTTCGCGTTGCCCTGGCGCTGGAAGAGGCGGGCTACGATGTGTATTACCAGTCGACTACGCGCTCGCCGCTGCTGGTCGGGGATGCCATTACCAGGCGTCTGGAATTCATCGATCATCACGGCGCCGGCGTCGTCAATTATCTTTACAATCTCGATCCAGCCCGCTTGCCGGTGGTGATCTACGAACATCCCGCCCTGCTGGCCGCGCATCCGCTACCGGCGCAGATCGGCGGCTTGGGATTTGCCGTGGAGGACGCATGCCGCGCATCGTGATCTTTCTTGATCTGGACGACACCATTCTGCAAACCGCGCCCAAATGCCCGCCGGGCGAGCCTCTGTTGCCGGCGGCGCTGGATCGTACCGGGCAGGCGCTCTCCTTCATGACCCGTGCCCAGCGTCGTCTGCTCAGCTTCTGGCTGGAGCGTGGCACAGTGATTCCGGTGACCGGTCGCACCGACGAGGCGCTGGACCGGGTCGCGATCGAGTTCATTTCCTGGCGGATCACCCATCATGGCGCGGTGATCCGCCAGCCGGATGGGCGGTTGCCGGCCTGGTGGTATAGCGATGTACGGCCCCTGTTGATGGCGGCGCAACCGCTGCTGTGGGCGTTGCATGCTCAGTTGAGCACGGCTGCGGCGGCGGATGGTTATCGGGTGCGCAGTCATTCAATCGGTGAATGGCTGACCTATCTATCGGTCAAGTCGGATGATGGCGGCGCCGCGCTGGTACAGGTGCAGGCACGACTGCATGCCATGGGTCTGCCGCCCACGCTGGCGCTGCACCGCAACGGCAATAATCTGGCCGTCCTGGTGCGCGGCGCGCAAAAGCAGGATGCGGTGCGGCGGGTGGTCGCCGAGCTGGCGCGGGAGAGTCCGATTGTCAGCATTGGCGCCGGCGACAGCCTCACCGATATTCCCTTTCTGCGTGCCTGCGACTTTGCCCTGGTGCCGCGTGACAGCCAGATTCAGGCCGAGACCTGGAGCGAATATCCGGCATGAATCTGTTTTCCGGCAGTTACCGCGCCGAGGATGCTGTGTTCCTGCTCAAGCCGCTGACCCTGGAGACGGTGGAGGTGGCAACCAAGGAGCGGCTGATTCAGTCCGGCGTGCGCCATTACAGCGAGCTGTTGTCGGCGGAGCGCCTGCCCGGCCCGGACTATCTGCGCCTGTTCGAGGCACTGACCGCACGTTACGCGGCGCGGTTGGCCGCAGAGGTGTTGGCGCTGGCCGGGCATCTGGCGCGCAGCCGGCCGCGACAGGTCACCGTGGTATCGCTGGCCCGGGCCGGCACGCCGATTGGCGCCTTGCTGATGCGTGCCCTGCGTCATCTTGGTCATGGCGATGCGCGTCACTACTCGATTTCGATTATTCGCGATCGCGGCATCGACGAAAATGCGCTGCGCTTCATTCTGCGCCGCGAAGGGCGTTCCGCTGCCAGTCTGGCCTTTGTCGATGGCTGGACCGCCAAGGGCGTGATTGCGGACGAACTGCGTCAGGCGCTGGCGCGCTGGAATGGCCACGAGTCCAAGCAGCTCGATCCGGCCTTGCATGTGATCGCCGATATTGGCGGCGTCGCCGAAGTGGCAGCCACGGTGGAAGACTATGCCCTGCCCAGCGGCATTCTCAACGCCACGGTTTCCGGTCTGACCAGCCGCTCGGTGCTCAATGCCGCCATCGGCCCGGATGATTTCCACGGCTGCGTGTTTCATGGCCAATGGCGGGCACAGGATCGTTCCGGCTGGTTTCTCGACCAGATCAGCGCGCATTTCGCCACCGCTACTGCGGGCCCTCTGCATCTCGATAGCGGACAGCGGCAGGCGCGCTACCGGGCGATGCAGGCGGTGCTGGCGCGGCTGCATGAGCGCTACCGGATCGGTAATCGCAATTTCATCAAGCCTGGCGTTGCCGAGGCTACCCGGGTGCTGCTGCGCCGGGTGCCGGGGTTGCTGCTGCTGCGCGATGCCGATCATGCCGACGTTGCGCATGTGCGCCTGCTGGCGGCGGACAAGCGGGTGCCGGTGGTGATCGATGCGACCCTGCCGGTGCAGGCGATCGCTCTGATCGAGACGCTCGCCTGAGGGCAACGGCCGGGCTGGATGGCCGGGCGGTCAGTCGAAAATCTTGCCCGGATTGAGGATGCCGTGCGGGTCGAACACCTGCTTGATCGCGCGCAGATAGGCAATTTCGGTGGTGTCGCGGGTGTAGTGCAGGTAGGGCTTCTTGGTCAGGCCGACGCCGTGTTCGGCGGAAATGCTGCCGCCATGCCGTTGCAGCGCGGCGAACAGCTGCTCGCTGACCGCACCGCAGGTGTGGGCGAAGGTTGCGGTATCCAGATCGGCTGGCTTGAGGATGTTGATGTGCAGGTTGCCATCGCCGATATGGCCGTACCAGAGCACTTCGAAATCCGGATATTCCCGCCCCAGCAGTTCGTCGATCTCGGTCAGCAGCGCCGGTACCCGGGAGACGCGGACCGAAATATCGTTCTTGTAGGGTTGATGCTCAGCGATCGATTCGCTGATGTCCTCGCGCAGCCGCCACAGTTCCCGGGCCTGGGTTTCGCTCTGGCTGAGCACGCCATCGGCCAGCCAGCCCTGTTCGGCGGCGTGCTCGAACAGTTCCAGCGCCTGATCGGTATGGCGGCCCTCGGGATTCTCGAATTCGAGCAGCACGTAGTAGGGCGTCTCGGTATCGAACGGCCGTTGTGGGCCCTTGCGCAGCACATGACGCAAGGCCCGTTCGGAGAAGAATTCAAAGGCGCTCAGTTCCAGCGCACTGCGGAACGTGTCATACAGCGCCATGATCCCGTCCAGATCGGGGACGCCGAGCACCATTACCGTTGGCTCGCACAGCGGCCGGGTCAGCTTCAGGGTGGCTTCGACGATGATGCCGAGGGTGCCCTCGCTGCCGATGAACAGATGGCGCAGATCGTAACCGCTGGCGTTCTTGATCAGGCCGCGATTCAGATCGAGCAGTTCGCCGCTGCCGGTCACCACCTTCAGCCCGGTCACCCAGTCGCGGGTCAGGCCATAGCGCACCACCTTGATGCCGCCGGCGTTGGTGGCGATATTGCCGCCGATATGGCTGGAGCCGCGCGCGGCGAAGTCCACCGGGTAGTACAGGCCCTGCTCACGGGCGAAGTTCTGCAGACTTTCGGTGATCACCCCGGCCTGGCAGGTGACGCTGCGATCGGTCGGGTCGAAATCCAGGATCCGGTTCATCCGCTCCATGGACACCACCACTTCGCCCTGACAGGCGACCGCCGCGCCGCTCAGGCCGGTGCGCCCGCCCGAAGGCACCAGCGCCAGCCGCTGCGCGCAGGCATAGCGGACCAGGTTCTGCACCTGTTCAATGCTGCCGGGCAGCACCACCGCCAGCGGATTAGGGGTGTACAGCCGGGTCCAGTCACGGCCATAGTGCTGGGCGCTGTCGGGATCAGTGCGGACATAGGCCGCTTCAAGGCAGGTGCGCAGACCGTCAAGCAGCGCGGCGCGGGTTTCAGGAGACATCGGCATGGTCATCGCTGGTTGTCGCTTCGGGAAGAAAGAGGGTAAGGTTACCGGTCCCAAGCCATGGGACTTCGTACAACCGCATTTTATCACCGCCCAGACCCCGCGCAGCCATGAACAAAACCTCACTGGATAAAAGCAAGATCAAGATTCTGTTGCTCGAAGGCATTCATGCCAGCGCTGTCGATGCCTTGCGCGCCGACGGCTACACCAACATTGAATTTCATCTCAAATCGCTGCCCGAGCCGCAACTGCTCAAATCAGTCAGCGATGCCTATTTCATCGGCATCCGTTCCGCTACGCAACTGACGGCGCAGGTGTTCGAGCAGGCGCCGCGGCTGATTGGCGTCGGCTGCTTCTGCATCGGCACCAACCAGGTTGACCTCGACGCCGCCCAGGATCGCGGTATCCCGGTGTTCAACGCGCCGTTTTCCAACACGCGCAGCGTCGCGGAACTGGTGCTGGCCGAGATTATCCTGCTGCTGCGCGGTATTCCCGAGCGCAATGCCCTGGCGCATCGTGGTGGCTGGCGCAAGACCGCTACCGGTTCGCACGAAGTACGTGGCAAGACCCTTGGTATCATCGGCTACGGCCACATTGGCACCCAGGTAGGTCTGCTGGCTGAGGCGCTGGGCATGCAGGTGGTGTTCTACGACATCGAGACCAAGCTGGCCCTGGGCAATGCCCGGCCCCTGCTGTCCCTGGATGTGCTGCTGGAGCAGTCCGACGTGGTCACCCTGCATGTGCCGGAGACCGCGCAGACCTTCAATATGATCGGCGCCGGGCAGTTGGCACGGATGAAGCCCGGCGCGCGCCTGATCAATGCTGCCCGCGGTACGGTAGTCGATATCGACGCCCTGGTGGCGGCGCTGGAATCGCGGCAGATCGCCGGCGCAGCCATTGACGTGTTTCCAGTCGAGCCAAAGGGCAACGAGGATGAATTCATCTCGCCGCTGCGGACCTTCGACAACGTACTGCTGACCCCGCATGTCGGCGGCAGCACCGAGGAAGCCCAGCAGAACATCGGTCTGGAAGTGGCCGGTAAGCTGATCAAGTACAGCAATAACGGTTCGACCCTCGGTTCGGTCAACTTTCCCGAGGTGTCGCTGCCCGAGCATCCCGGCAAGCACCGCCTGCTGCATATCCACCGCAATCAGCCGGGTGTGCTGTCGCGGATCAATGCCATTTTCTCCGAGCTGCAGATCAATATCGCCGGCCAGTACCTGCAGACCAATGCGCGCATTGGCTACGTGGTGATCGATGTTGATAGCGGTGGTTCTGCCGAGACGCTGCAACTGAAAAAGCGTCTTGACGAGGTGGCGGGCACGATTCGTACCCGGGTGCTGTACTGAACTGAGGGGGAGCATGGCGGCGATGTCACTGCGCGATGAATTGCTGAAAGCGGGACTGGTATCGGCGGACAAGGCCAAGAAGCGCGAATCCGACGCGCGCAAGCAGGATCACCAGCGCAAGAAGGACAAGACGCAGGCCGCCGAGGAGGCCGCGCGCCAGGCGGAGTTGCGCCGCCAGCTCGAGGCCGAGGCGGAACGCAAGCGCGAGCAGGATCGGCAGTTGAATCAGGTGCGCGTGGCGGAGCGCCAGCAGCGGGAACGCCAGGAACGCGCCCGTCAGGTGATTGACAGTCATCGCCTCAATCAGGTTGAGGCGGAAATCTTCTACAATTTCCTGGACAGCGACGGCCGCTGGATTCGCGCCATCCGCGTCACGGCGGCGCAGCAGCGCGGGTTAGCCACCGGCCGGCTGGCGATAGTCCGCGGAGATCACAGCGCGTTCGATTTTCCTTTGGTGGCCCGGGAGACGGCCGCGCGACTGGCCGAGTTCGCACCGGAACGCATTCTGCTGCAGCATCCGGAGGGTGACGCCGCCGACGATCTGGAGCCAGATAGCGGTTGATCCTGTCCCTGATGATGCGTCCCGTTGCTGACGCCAGGAAAACCCAGACCTTCAAGCAAGGAGCCTTTTGTCATGACTGCGAATGCCGCAAATCCTCCTGCGCCTACGTCGAACACAACGCGTTACGCTGAGGAGATGCGCTCGCAGCGGCCGACCGGCGATCATCGATCCCGGGGTTGGAGTCGGCGCAGCAGGCTGCTGCTGATCGTGATCCTGGTGATGGTTCTGGGCGATATCCTGGCCGCGCTGCTGCTGGGGATGCGTATTTACGCGCTCGAACGGCAGAATCAGGAGTTACGCACCAAGCTGGCACGGACCGAGACCGATCTACAGCAGATCACGCCGACCGTGCAGACGCTGCGTGACAATCTCGATACCCTGGTGCGCGGTAAGCTGCCGCGCTTGCGCGAACTGGTCTATGACCAGGTGTTGCCGTTGGATGGGCCGTATTTGAAAAATGTCACCTTTACCGAGATCCTGCGTCGCGATGCCCATATCCACGAGTTCAAACTGGTGGTGCAGAACAATACGCCGGCGCCGCTCTGGCCCGAGGTGCAGCTTTATCTGTTTGATGCATTTGGTATTCAAGTCGGTAGTGCTGAGATCGGCACCCCGAATCCAGCGGCATTGAAGACCGAGAGTCTGGGTGCGGGCGAAACCCGTTCCTACACCGCACCCGTGCAGTTGTGGGATGCGACGGCGAAACCGGTTTACTTTCTGGTGCGCACCCCGCGTCGCGGTACCCTGGAAGCTTTGACTGCGCCCGGTCCAAGCCGCTAGGCACGAAGTGCCGTTGCGGCCGGCTGGCGCGATCAGCCTGGTGCGGAAGTTGTTATATGATATTTTTATACCATCATCTTAAGTGGCCTTGGCCACTGCCCAGCCTTCTCCCTGCAAAGATGCGTTAATCACCATGCATTACATGACGGCGCAAGCGCTGCATGCCCAGGCCAACACCTGCCAGCACCAATGGAATCGCCAGTCCGGTCGCCAGATCCGGATTCAGCGGCAATCCCAGCTTAGCCAGAGCCTTGACCGCATAGCTCAGTAGCCCGACCAGGTAATAGCTCAACACCACCACCGACAGGCCCTCAACGGTTTCCTGCAGACGCAACTGCAACTGCGCGCGCTGATTCATCGAGTGCAGCAAATCGCGATTCTGATGCTCCAGCGCCACATCAACACGGGTACGCAGCAGATGAGCGGCACGCGCAATACGGGCCGCCAGCAGATCCTGCCGCTCGCGCACTGACTCCACCGTGCGCATCGCCGGCGCCAGCCGCCGCTCAGTAAACTCACGCAAGGTTTGCACGCCACTCATGCGTCCCTCGCGCAGCTCGCTGATGCGCCGCTCCACCAGGGCGTGATAGGCACGGCCAGCCCCGAAGCGATACAGCGTCAGCGTTGTCATGCGCTCAATCTCCGCTGCCAGTATCGACAGCTCGCTGAGCAGGGCACGATTCTGCTCCAGACCGGCATCCTGACGCATGCTCCCGATCAAATCAGCCAGACGTGCCTCGATGCGGGTGATCTCAACGTCCGCCTGCCGGGCCAGCGGAAACGCCAGCATGGCCATCAAGCGGTAGGTCTCGATATTCAGCAGACGCTGTACCAGCCGCCCGGCCTGGGTCGCGCGCAGCCCGCGATCCAGTACCAGAATGCGAGTAAAACCATCCGCCTGCATACGAAAGTCGCTCCACACCGTCGCAGCCTCATCCGCGCAGCGACTGCCGCTCAGATCGGAATTGGCAAACAACCCGCGCACCGCACCGACATCGGCTACGGGCAGCTCGGTTTCCAGGCACAAGCACAAATGGGTTGCGACCAGCAGTTCACCGGCCAGCCCAGCCAGCCAGTCACGCGGCACCCGGGCGATAGGCATATCAGCGAACAGCGGTTGCGCCGGGTCCGGCACCGTCATGAAACTGTAGGTGGAAAACTCGGCGTGGCGCTCCCACTTCAAGCGAAAGGGGCCGCAATCAACGCTCAGATGCACAGCGCCGGGTTCTGGCAGCGGCAGCGCGAACCGGGCGCACAGCCGGGCGATGTGCTCGCGATCGCGGGCCAGTGCATCCTGGCCGGGGCCGGCGCGCAAAGCCAGATGGGAAATGCGCTGCGGTGTTGACACGCGCTCAAAGGGGCGGGCATGAAACTCACGATCCAGGATGATCCGCTGTGGGTGCTGACGCAAGCCCAGCGCGCCCAGCGGCGAATCATCAAGCTGCCTGTTCATCGCGGCAGGTCCGGCGCAGGCGTCTCAGGTTCCAGCCGTTCCAGCAGGCGCTGCCGATACTGATCTTCCAGCAGCAGATGAGGCGCATAACGCCGACTGGCCGCCAGACGCAGTTGCAGCAGCTCCAGCCGCGCCCGGGCACGGCTACGTTCCCCCGGCGGCAACTGTTGCAGCAACTGCTCAGCCTCGCGCAATTCCCGGCGCAACTGCAACTCTGGCGGAAGAAAGCCGGCATTTTTCAGTAGGCGATAAGCGGCGCGCAGTTCTTCAGGGACCGCCGAATCATCATCCAGTTGCAAAGGCAGACCTGCGCCAGGCAGGTTGCACAGCTCGCCCCGGGCGATGGCGTCCTGAATGCGGCTTTCAGCAATCTGTTCCAGAAGATCCATAAGCGCTCCTTAAAAAAGCCACTCCTGGATCACCATAGCACGCCAACGCGGTCGTGAACCTGTACGCGCTGGTCGCGAGTGGGGAAGAACGCTCGTGGCTTGCGCGATTCAGATGTTCAGATCCCGTCGCCGTCACCGTGCCAGTGCATCGGCGGCGCCACCCGTTGCGGATCCTCATTCAGGAAGATGCGCAAATGCCGCGGCTTGACAAACACCAGATCGCCAGGGCGCAGCGGATCGGCAGCGTAGCGCTCGCGGGTCATTTCCACCTCGGCGAACTCACCGCCCGGGGTCTGCATCACCTCCAGGCGCACCGTCGAACCCAGCGAGGATACCCGCTGCACGGTGGCCGGCAGGGTGGTATCGCCATCCTCGGGTTCACGCAGCACATCGATGTCATGCGGACGGACATAGGCCAGCGCTGGCGCATGCTCGGCATCGCCATACTCGGGGACGCGCACCCGCAGATGACCGACCCGCGCCCAGCCGGCATGCACCCGGCTGTGGAACAGATTGATATGACCCAGGAACTGATAGACGAACGGCGTCGCCGGCGATTCGTAGACTTCTTCGGGCGAACCGACCTGTTCGATATGGCCCCGATTCATCACCACAATGCGATCAGCAACCTCAAGCGCCTCCTCCTGATCGTGGGTGACGAATACGCTGGTGATGTGCAGCTCATCATGCAGGCGGCGCAGCCAGCGGCGCAGCTCCTTGCGCACCTTGGTATCGAGGGCGCCAAACGGCTCATCAAGCAACAGCACGCGCGGTTCCACGGCCAGGGCGCGGGCCAGGGCGATGCGTTGGCGCTGGCCACCGGACAACTGGCTGGGCAGGCGATCGCCCAGCCAGCTCAGTTGTACCAGCTCCAGCAGGGCGCCGACCTTGGCGCGAATCTGGGCCTCGCTGGGCCGGGTTGCGCGCGGGCGCACCCGCAGCCCAAAGGCGACGTTTTCGAACACGCTCATGTGCTGGAACAGCGCATAGTGCTGAAAGACGAAGCCAACGCCGCGTTCGCGGACATGGCGGCGGCTGGCATCCTCGCCATTGAACAGCACCTGGCCCTGATCGGCGTACTCCAGGCCGGCGATGATGCGCAACAGCGTCGTCTTACCGCAACCGGACGGGCCGAGCAGGGCGACCAACTGGCCCTCGGGAATTTCCAGGTTAATATGATCGAGGGCGACAAATTCGCCAAAGCGCTTGTATAGACCCTGAATATCGATACTCATGCAGATTCTCCATTCATCAGGTGCAACTGCCGCCGGGCCCGGCGCTGAATCAGGGTCTTGATGACCAGCATCACCAGCGCCAGCACGGTCAACAGTGAAGCGCAGGCAAAAGCGGCAGCGAACTGGTACTCGTTGTAGAGGATTTCGACGTGCAGCGGCAGGGTATTGGTCCGCCCTCGAATGTGACCGGACACCACCGAGACTGCGCCGAATTCACCCATGGCTCGGGCGTTGCACAGCACCACGCCATACAGCAGACCCCACTGGATATTCGGCAGGGTGATGCGCCAGAAGGTGCGCCAGCCGCTGGCACCGAGTACCAGGGCAGCTTCCTCTTCCTCGGTGCCCTGAGCCTGCATCAGCGGAATCAACTCGCGGGCGATGAACGGCACGGTAACAAACACCGTGGCCAGGACAATGCCGGGCACGGCGAAAATGATCCGGATGCCATGCTCATTCAGCCACGGTCCCAGCCAGCCCTGGGCGCCGAACAGCAGCACATAAATCAGCCCGGCGATCACCGGCGACACTGCGAACGGTAAATCGATCAGGGTGATCAGCAGGCTCTTGCCGGGAAACTCGAACTTGGCGATCGCCCAGGCGGCGGCGACGCCAAACAGCAGGTTCAGTGGCACGGCAATCGCGGCACTGAGCAGGGTCAGGCGGATGGCATCCAGCGCATAGGGATCGCTGATCGCTGCCAGATAGACGCCGACGCCCTTACGCAGTGCCTCGTAAAACACTGCGGCCAGTGGCACGAACAGGAACAGGCTCAGGAACAGCAGTGCCACACCCAGCAGCAGGGCGCGTACCCAGGCGGGTTCGGTGGTCGCGCCCGCTGCGGGCCGCGAAGAGTGCTCGGTAGACCATGCGCGCATCGGGCTTCAACCTCGTCCGGGCCTGCTCCAGCGCTGGAGCAGGTTAATCATCAGCAGGAGCAGGAACGACAGCACCAGCATGACCACCGCCACTGCCGCGGCGCCGTTATAGTCGTACTGCTCCAGCTTGCTGACGATCAGCAAAGGGGTGATTTCCGACACCATCGGCAGATTGCCGGCGATGAAGATCACCGATCCGTACTCGCCGATGGCGCGAGCGAAGGCCAGGGTAAAGCCGGTGAGCAGTGCTGGGCGGATGGCTGGAAAGATGATGCGCTGGAAAATCTGCCAGCGGTGGGCACCGAGACTGGCGGCGGCTTCCTCGACCTCGGCTTCCAGATCTTCCAGCACCGGCTGCACAGTGCGCACCACGAAAGGCAAGCCGATGAAGGTGAGGGCCACCACCACCCCGAGCGGAGTGAAGGCGACTTTGATATCCAGCGGCTTGAGAAACTGGCCAATCCAGCCATTGCCGGCATACAGCGTAGTCAGGGTGATGCCGGCGACTGCGGTCGGCAGGGCAAAAGGCAGATCCACTAGGGCATCGATCAGGCGCTTGCCGGGAAACGAGTAACGGACCAGTACCCAGGCCACGATCAGGCCAAAACCGGTGTTGATGAGCGCGGCGATCAACGAAGCGCCAAAAGTCAGGCGGTAGGACGCCAGAACCCGTGGCGCAGTGACAATGGCCCAGAATTCATTCCAGTCCAGGTTAAACGCGCGCAGGAAGGCCATTGCCAGCGGGATCAGCACGATCAATCCCAGATACGCCAGGCTAAAACCCAGCGTCAGGCCAAAGCCCGGCAGCACGCGCGGCGGGCGCGAGCGGGGCATCATGCGCATCGGCTAGGCAGCAGTGCAGTGAATGACAGTCTGGACAGGGCGCAGCGCACGGGAGAGCTCCAGGGTTGAGGTGACCGGGAAACGCCCGCAACCGGAAACCGGGGCGGGCGTCGCAAATTACTATAAAGAGTTTTTATAATGAAAAAAAAGAATATTTAAAAATACTTTTATATCTTTTTGTTTGCGGTTGGCGGCGTGCCCCGGGTACCTGCCATGCAAGCCACGCAGCCAACCGGTACGGGCCGGATGGAACCCGGGCCGGGATGGGATGTGAAAAAGCCGTGCTACTGCTCAGTTGGGGGTCTCCATCTCCAGACCGAACAGGGTAACTGTCCAGGGCTCGGCCTGAAAATCGTCGCCGTTGTCGAGCAATACCTCGCCGACCTGCAGTTCCGGGCGGCTGGTGTTGATCAGGCAGCGCCAATGCTGGGCGCCGCGCACCATCGGCAGGCGGAATGGCACCTGCACCGGCCCGGCGTTAAAAATGATCAACAACGCATCATCGGTTTCCGGGTAACCGTCGGCAGTGAAGTATTCACCGGCATCGCCGGCGAGCAGCAGGCCAAAACAGTGGGCCTTGGGCTCCTGCCAATGATAATCGCTCATGGTGCCGCCGCCGGGGCTGATCCATTCGATATCACGCAGGTTTGTGGTTTTAGAGATCTGCAGGCCATGCAGGAAGCGTGGCCGTCGCAGCGCCGGATGCTCGCGGCGCAGGTTGATCAGGCGGCGGGTAAAATCCATGAAGGCCTGTTCATCTTCAGGAATATCCTGCCAGTTTAGCCAGTTGATCTCATTATCCTGGCAATAGGCGTTGTTATTGCCGTGCTGGGTGCGGCCGAGTTCATCGCCGGCGAGCAGCATCGGCGTACCCTGGGCAAACAGCACGGTGGCCAGCATGTTGCGGCGCTGGCGCAGGCGTTGCTGGCGGATGCGCGCATCGGCACTGGGTCCTTCGGCACCCTGGTTATGGCTGAAGTTGGAGGGATGGCCATCGCGGTTATTCTCGCCATTGGCCTCGTTGTGGCGTTCGTTATAGCTGACCAGATCAGCCAGGGTGAAGCCGTCATGGCTGGCCACATAGTTGATGGTTGCCCAGGGGCGGCGGAAGTCGTGTTCAAAAAGATCGCTGGAAGCGAGCAGGTTAGGGGCGAGGCGGGCAAGGGTGCCGTCATCACCACGCCAGAAGCGGCGCACGGTATCGCGAAAGCGGTCATTCCATTCAGCGGTGCCGGCGGGGAAGCCGCCAAGCTGATAGCCGCCGGGCCCGATGTCCCAGGGCTCGGCGATGATCTTGACCCGCGACAGGGCTGGATCCTGGCGAATGGCATCAAAGAAGCCGCCGCCGCGATCATAACCATAGTCCTCACGGCCCAGGGTCACGGCCAGGTCGAAGCGGAAGCCATCGACGTGCATTTCGTTGACCCAGTAGCGCAGGCTGTCCATGACCATCTGCAGCACGCGCGGGTGGGTCAGGTTCAGGGTATTGCCGCAGCCGGTGTCATTGATGTAGTAGCGGCGGTTGTCGGGCAGCAGCCGATAATAAGACAGGTTGTCGATGCCGCGAAAGCTGAGTGTTGGTCCCATTTCGTTGCCTTCGGCGGTGTGGTTGTAAACCACGTCGAGCAGCACCTCGATGCCCGCGTCATGCAGGCGCTTGATCATGGTCTTGACTTCGGCCAGATGGCCGCCGCCCAGATAGCGGGGTTCCGGGGCGAAAAAGCACAGGGTGTTATAGCCCCAGTAATTGCGCAGGCCGCGATCGGTAAGGAAACGGTCATCGACGAAGGCGTGGACGGGCATCAATTCGACCGCGGTGACGCCCAGGCTGCGCAGATGGCGGATGATTTCGGGATGGGAAAGACCGGCGAAGGTGCCGCGCAGATGCGGGGGCACATCGGGGTGGAGCATGGTGAAGCCGCGCACATGGGTTTCATAAATCAGGCTGTGCGACCAGGGGACTTCCGGCGGGCGATCGTTTTCCCAACTGAAGCTGGTGTCCACGACCACGCATTTGAACATGTCGCGGGCATTGTCGCGGCTATCGAAAGACAGATCGGCATTGCTATGGCCGACCTGATAACCGCAGTGTTCATCGCGCAGATGCAGCGCGCCATAGAACTGCTTGGCGTAGGGATCGATGAGCAGCTTATGGTGGTTGAAGCGGTGGCCGATATGCGGTTCATAGGGCCCCGAAACCCGGTAGCCGTACAGGGTACCCGGCCACAAGCCCGGTACATAGCCATGCCAGATCTGATCGGTATTCTCGGCCAGCACCAGGCGCTCGATCTCGCGCTGACCGGAAGAGTCGAACAGGCAGAGTTCGACCTTTTCGGCATGGGCGGAAAAGAGCGCGAAATTGACGCCTTTGCCATCCCAGTGGGCACCAAGCGGGTAGGGTTTGCCGGGCCACACGCGGGCGCGCGATGCCATGAGTGCC